>Ga0134096_1000095_pt1 | contig 115749 bp, 110 predicted proteins | sample 7_2taG_FD_94448 | JGI IMG/M metagenome (GOLD analysis project Ga0134096, IMG submission 94448) | Switchgrass degrading microbial communities from high solid loading bioreactors in New Hampshire, USA - 7_21_20_110_A3 metaG | ecosystem: Engineered > Bioreactor > Semi-continuous > Anaerobic >... | reverse complement strand
TTTTCGTTGGTTTGTCGTTTGCGTCGTTTCCGCACTGGCTTCCCCCCGCGGTGTTCGGGTATCAGCGCGCATGCCCCGCCAGCGCAGGGGGCATCGCCGATGGGGCCGGGGGCTTGATATGGGGGGGGGGGGGTGCAATGATCTCGGTGATCCTGCCCTCCGCCAACAGCGCCTGAGCCAGCAGAGACTGTCCCAGTGCCTGTCTAAACAAGCTCGAGCCGCCGGACATGACCACGGCAAAGGCCATATTGTGTTCGGGCAGAACTATCATGGTACTGTGATACAGTTCTGTGTCTCCGCCTTTAGACAGCGCCTGTACGCCATACTTGCTGAAAAAGTTGGCCGCTACTGAATCCCAACCCAACCCGTACCCGAACCAGCCCTCACTCATTTCAGGCCAGATACCCTTTAGGTACTCTGGCTGCATCGAGGCCTTTCTCATCTCATCGGACAGGAGATTCGCCGCCGCTTCTGAACCCGGGTTGTCCATATACACTTGTCCCAGCTTGCACAGGTCTTCAGCAGTGGAGTAGATGCCACCCGCACCAATCGCGTTAGTCATCTCATATGGCGTCATCTCTCCCTGGCGGGAAGTCCTTGCAAGCCGGCTCATGTCAAAATTGTCCTGAGGCGTCTTGGTGTTCGCCATTCCGAGAGGCTCGGCGATACGCTGCCTGACGAATTCCGAGAAGCTCACGCCGCTGACTCTCTCGACAATCAGGTCGGCGAGTGTAAACCCGTCATTGCAGTACACTGAGAACTGACCAGGGTCCGCCTTTAGTCGTTGAGTAGAGAGCTGCGACAGGACAAAATCATGGTAGATGGTATTGGGCGACTCATACGTGGTCGAGTTGGCATAGACAGTTCCCATCAATCCTGACGAGTGATTGAGCAGCATCCGCACAGTTATCTGCCTGTACCGTTCATCGGCCATTTTGAACTCCGGGATGTATGTCACCACGGGTTCGTCCAAGTCTACTTTGCCTTCGTCGACGAGGAGCAGAATCGCGGTAGTAGAAAACATCTTGCTCGCAGAGCCGATTCCATAGATCGTCTGTTCACTCAGCACACTAGTGTCAGACTTGTGCTGAGCCCTCGCGAAACCCGACACGACTATCTCACCATTGGAGAGCAGCGCATACTGCACGCTTGATACGCCGTAGCTGGTAACAAGGGCATTAGCAAGGCTGGATGCAGAAATCCTCACTTCGGTATAGGGGTCTTGTGTGGCCAGGGCTATACCTTGCAGCGCGATCAATAGGGCCATTGCGAGCAACAGCGCCCTGGCTATGTGCGTTGATCGAGTCATGTTTCTCATTCTCCTTGTTCACTGGCTGAAGAATCCAATGGTATAACCGTTCTTCAGGGACATCGGTTCTCCTGGTCTTGCCGAACACAGTCCGCAGACGCGCTGAGGAACCTGCTGCCCAAGAGAAGGTTTGCTGGGGGTCGGCGGCGAATGACTAGGCCCGAGTCAAGTACGAGATGCTTAGGTTTGCAGGGCAAGCGTTGTCAGAAGACTGTGAGGCGGTAGTAGATGGCTGATAGCACTCTGCGCGACAAGAACCTATGGCAAGAGGGTGCGCTCAAGATCGAGTGGGCGCGCGAACACATGCCGGTGGTCGCCAAGATCCGAGAAGAGTTCGATCGGACGAAGCCGTTCAGTGGCCAGAGAGTTGCCATGTCCATTCACCTTGAGGCCAAGACTGCGTGCCTCGCTCTGGCACTCCAGTCCGGAGGAGCTCAGGTTTTCCTCACAGGAAGCAATCCTCTGTCTACTCAGGACGATGTGGCGGCCGCAGTAGCCAGGGGCGGGGTCGAGGTGCACGCGTGGCACGGGGCTACAGAGGAGGAATACTTCGACCACCTCAACAGAGTACTGGATTGCGGTCCGACTCTCGTGCTGGACGACGGAGGGGACCTGACTGCGCTGCTCCATTCCGGCCGGACGGGGCTTGCTGAAGGCGTGATCGGAGGGTGCGAGGAGACTACTACGGGAGTGCTGCGGCTGAGAGCTCTGGAGTCGCAGGGCAGACTCCTGTTCCCGATGATCGCAGTCAATGACGCCAGGTGCAAGCACCTATTTGACAACAGATACGGAACAGGTCAGTCCGTATGGGACGGAATCATGCGCACGACCAATCTGGTGGTCGCGGGAAAGGTTGCAGTCATTGCGGGTTACGGGTGGTGCGGAAAAGGCGTTGCCGCGAGAGCCAGAGGTCTCGGAGCGCGAGTCGTGGTGACCGAAGTGGATCCGGTGAAGGCCAATGAGGCACTGATGGACGGATATGATGTGATGCCCATGGCAGAGGCGGTGAAGAAGGCCGACGTGATCGTCACAGTCACCGGATGCAACAACGTGGTGGGCGAGGAACACGTCGACGGCCTGAAGGACGGAGTGATTTTGGCAAATGCGGGACACTTCGATGTGGAAGTAAACAAGCCTGCACTGAGGTCGCGAGCGAGATCAGTCCGCCGAGTCAGGAAGAACATCGACGAGTACAAGCTGCAAGACGGAAGAAAGGTCTATCTGCTCGCAGAGGGGCGCCTTGTCAATCTCGCGGCGGGCGATGGACATCCAGCGGAGATCATGGATATGAGCTTTGCTCTCCAACTGCTTTGCTTGAGATATGTCGTCGAACACGGCAACGAGTTGAGCCGCCGAGTCATGGCAGTGCCCGCAGAGATAGACGAACGCGTAGCCTCGCTGCGACTCGATGCCCTGGGCGTGAGCATAGATAGGCTGAGTCAGGCACAGATTGATTACCTGTCCGGGTGGACCGGCGCAGAGTGACGATTGCGCCGCTGAAGATTGCGTCGCAAAAGCCAGAAGGATAACCGCGTCCCGCGGTGAATATAACGGTCATAGATCTCTGCCTCGTGCGGAGATCGCACAACCGAATATGGAGTCAATGAGGTGCTCGTGCCAGCATGCCCACTGTTTCGGCGATCTCGGGTGGCTGCAGGCATGAGATAATAGGGAAGATGGAGCCCTGCCGAGGGCAACCACGCGGTCCCGCCACTGTAGTCGGTGAGCTGCCTCGATTATGGCCACTGGTGTCAACTGGGAAGGCCGAGGAGAAGCCGTGATCCGATAGCCAGGAGACCTACCTCATTGACAGCATCAGCACACCTTCGCGGAAAGGGGATGATGTGGCAATGAGAGTCAGATCTCCGTAGCTGAGATCGCTTCCGTCGCCTTGATCGATTCCGAATCCTCACCCGTACCGGTGAGGATTTTCTACGCTTGATGGGAGGCAACAAGTCATGCTAGTCCAGAACCGAATGACTCGTTTGATGCAGAAAACGTGCGCTTTGGCAGTTGCCATGTCGATTGCGATGTTCGCCGTCGTGGCCGTCACTCCACTTCAGGCAGCGGCCGGAGTGGGCCAGTACCAGGTCGTCGACGGAGCGGGCAACGTCGTGACACTTGATGGGAACCCTGAGAGGATAGTATCGGCATCGGTGGCCGGCACCGAGATCCTGTTCTCTCTCGTGGACCCGGAAAGAATCATCGCAGTCACGACCTTCGATACAGACGACTATATGAGCAACGTCGCAGACAAGGCAAAGGCGGCAAAGAACATCATAGAGTTCAATGCAGAGAGTGTCTTGGTCCTCGATCCTGACCTCGTAGTGGTCGCGAGCTGGAACAACCCTGATGTAGTCAACCAGCTCAAGAAGGCGGGGATCCCTGTCTATGTGATGGCGGACATTACTGCCATCGAGCAGATCCCTGGCAACATCGTTTCTCTCGGTGACGCCGTGGGCGCAGGGGAGACCGCTAGACAGCTTGCGGCTGAGATGGAATCGAGGCTGACTGAGCTTGACGCCATCGCAGCCAAGTCTCAATGGAAACCAAAGGTGCTCATTTACACGACATGGGGCAGCACGTACGGCCGCGGCACTACATATGACGAGCTGGTGCGCAGGTGCAACGCGCTGAACGTAGCAGACGAGCTGGGCATCGTCGGCTGGGGCAACGTGTCCGAGGAGAACATCATAACGACTAATCCGGACTTCGTCCTGTTCGACTTCTACGGACCGCCGGACCAGGCAGTCATTGACGAGTTCAAGGCGAATCCGAAGTTCAAGGATGTCAGTGCAGTCGTAAACGACCGCGTGCTATCGGTTGATCAGAAGCATACGACTTCCACGACCCAGTATGTAGTGCATGGATTCGAGGACTTGCTCAGGGTTTTCCACCCAGAGTTGTTCCTCTAGAGGTGAGATGACGTGGCACTCCGGAGGAAGATGATTACGGCGATATGCGTGGCCTCGGGTTTGCTGGCAGTATCGGTAGTCCTCGGGGTGAGTCTGGGGTCTGTTGATATCCACCCAAGCCATACGGTCAGGGTCATTCTGTACAAACTCGGGCTCTTGCGCAGGGGCGACTGGGCGGCCAGCACCGAGACGATAATCCACTTCGTCCGCCTTCCGAGAGTGCTTATCGCAGCTGAGGTCGGCATGGCCCTGGGCATATCCGGGGCTGTCATGCAGGGTGTGTTTCGCAACCCGATGGCCGACCCAGGGATTATCGGCGTGTCCGCAGGGGCGTCGCTCGGCGCGGTTGCTGCGATATACACGGGCGCCGCCTCCCTGCATCTCTACGCAACACCTGCTGCAGCGTTCATAGGAGCGCTGTGTGCTACTGCTTTGATTCGCATCGTATCCACGGTCCACGGCAGGACGCCTGTGAGCACGCTGCTGCTCGCAGGCGTCGCAGCCAGCGCCTTATTCAGCGCCGCTACGTCTACCATTCTGTCCTTCAGCAACGACTACCAAATGCGGCAGATGGTGTTTTGGATGATGGGCGGATTGGCCGGCCGCGGGTATGAACACGTCCAGATGATCACACCTCCGATCCTGCTCGGCAGCGCGGCGATGCTCGTGTTCGCAAGAGACCTGAATGTCATGCTGTTGGGCGAGGAAGGCGCTCGCGGAGTCGGACTCGATCCACAGCGGTCACAGAGTATACTCCTGACGTTGTCGGCATTCGTGACAGGAGCAGCCGTATCGGTTACGGGCACAATCGGGTTCGTTGGCCTCATCGTGCCGCACATCCTGAGACTGCTTGTGGGTCCGGATCACCGGGTTCTGCTGCCTGTGTCAGCACTCGGCGGGGCATCGTTTCTTATCCTCGCAGACCTGGCAGCGAGAGTGGTCGTGCGCCCTGTTGAGCTGCAGGTGGGCATTGTCACTGCGTTTGTAGGAGCCCCTTATTTCATCTACCTGCTCCGCAGGAGCAGGAGCGAAAGGGGGATTCTGTAGGATGAGAGGCGATCGCGTGCCTGCTGTTGAACTCGTCGACTGGTCGGTCACGCTCGGTGGAAGAGCAGTCTTGTCTGACATCGACCTGTCTGCTTACCCCGGTGAGCTGGTTGGACTTGTGGGGCCCAATGGAGCGGGCAAGTCTACTCTGCTCAGATCCATCATCATGATGCCGCAGCCCACCGGTGGGGCAGGAAGGGTGTTCGGGCGAGACATCAGCCGGATTTCTACGGCCGAGCTGGCGAGAATGGTTGCTCTCATGCCGCAGAACCTCGTGCTCAGCTTCCCGTTCCCAGCCGAAGAAGTCGTGATGATGGGCAGGCACCCCCATCTGTCACGGTTCCAGCGGGAGTCTGACGAGGACTGGCGAATCGTGCGGGAGTCGATGACGAGAACCGACACCGCCGGTCTCTCTCGCAGGATAGTAACTTCGCTCTCCGGGGGCGAGACTCAGCTCATTTCCATGGCCAAGACCCTCGCTCAGACTGCCCCTGTGATGCTGCTCGACGAGCCGACTGCGAGTCTTGATCTCCGTCACCAGGAGCTCATCTTTGGGGTCGTGCGGGAGTTCGCCTCCGCAGGAGGCTGCGCCATCGTAGCCATACACGACCTCGGACTCGCAGCGCGATACTGCACGAGAATAGTGCTGCTCAAGGACGGGCGGATAGTGGCGGAAGGCGACGCCCATCAGGTGTTCAACGCCGAGCTTCTCTCGAGTGTGTACGACATCCGGGTAGTCGTGTACAACGACCCGGTGTCCGGAGCGCCTGCGGTGCTGCCGGTGTCGGAGGCTTCTTCGCGGCAGCCGGAGTCCGGGGCCTCTGCAGGGCTGCCGGAGTCATGAACCTCTTCAGTACTGTCGAGCCTGCCTTGCCGCTGCGGTCCCCCGAGTGACATCAACCCAGCGACTCGTCCGCGTAAGTGCCGAGGATCTCGCCGAAGAAGAAGGTATGGTTGCTGAGCGGCTCCGCAGAGGCTTTGTGTATCACTTTGCAGGCGTATGTGATCAGCGATCCCTCTATCCCCGGCACGCTTACTTCCGGAAGGGTGAAGAGCTTCAGTCCGAGGTCACTGATCTTGTCGTGATCCCTGCCGCTCGACGATCCGGACTGCATCATCTTGTCGTCCATCGAGGGCGGCTGGACGCATACGACGAACTCGCCGGTCGCTTCGATCAAACCATGGGTAAACCGGGTAGTGCGGACCGGTGCGATGAACACTGGCTTGCTCCACTGGAATCCGATGAAGCCCCAGGCCATGGCCATGACGTTGGTCTTGGTCCGGTCGGCTGACACGAGGAATATGCCCTTCTCAAGCCGTCTTACTGCGAGATCAACGTAATCAGTGTGTCTGCAACGTTTCCTCACAAGGCTCACCCCATCTGTGACGTCGAGTGGCGCGGCTCTTGCCCCGCTCCATGAGTACTTCCACAGGCCGTTCTTGATCCCTCTCGCTGTCTGTCCCAACATTTCGTAGCAGGATTAGGCCGACAGCCGCTGAATATCTGTTTGAGAGCGGTGTTGGAGGTTTGAACTGATGACTAAGAGCATTGTACTGGTTTTGGTCGCCGCGCTACTCCTATCATCTCTTTGCGCCGGGGTGGCGTTCGGTCAAGGAGACACGCCGGCGGATCCCTCGTTCATACTGATGGACACTGTAACCGGCCAGGTTCTGGCTGCGGAGCAAGCAGACCTGAGGCGCGCGCCCGCGAGCGTGACCAAGGTAATGACGATGCTTCTGGCCGTTGAGTCGGTAAAGGAAGGCAAGGTATCATATGAAGATGTAATCAGGGTCAGTGCGAAGGCAGCAGGTATAGGCGGGAGCCAGATCTACCTGGCAGAGGGGGAGCGGATCACCCTGCACGATCTGATGATCGCCATAGCTGTTGCGTCCGCGAACGATGCGTGCGTGGCCGTGGCCGAGCATATCGCAGGCACTGAAGAGGTCTTCGTCGCCCTGATGAACAAAGAAGCCGAGAGGCTCGGGCTCACGAACACCCACTTCACGAACACCAACGGCCTCCCGGAGGATTCGCACTACTCATCCGCATACGACTTGGCAGTGATCACGAGAGAGCTGGTCTTGAGACATCCTGAGGTGCTCGAGTGGACCTCGCTGAGATACACGACCATTCGTGACGGGAAGACGACGCTGTACAACACCAATAAGCTCCTCGGCCAGTTGGACGGGCTCAACGGCATGAAGACTGGGCACACTCAGAACGCAGGCTACTGTCTGTCTGCGACCGCCTCGCGCGGCGAGGAACACAGGATTAGCGTTGTCTTGGGCTATCCGACAGAGAATGAAAGATGGCAGAAGACGAGGGAGCTGTTGGAATACGGCTTCCGTGCATTCGACCGGCTCAACCCCGCCAAGCAGGGGGACGTTGTCGGCAAGGTCAATGTCAAGAACGGCGCAAGCCTTACGGTCGATGCGGTTGCCGGCGCGGACTTCTCCTTCCTGGTGGAGCTGACTCAGAGAGGCAGAGTGAGCACTCAGATCATACAGGATGATATCGAAGCTCCGATCACAGCCGGGACGCAGGTGGGCAAGTTCGTGGCGATCGTCGGAGGGCAAGAGGTCAACAGTGTTCCGATTTATGCCAGCGAGGATGTTCCTCGGGCGAATGTGGCTGTGAGGGCCTGGCGCGGGATCGTCGGCTTCTTCAAGGGTCTCTTTGGCGCTGGTGACTAGAGGCCATGTTGCAGTTTTCAGGCGCGGGCTGCGTAAGAGTATCGACTAGAGCGAAGATCAACCTCACCCTGGACATTATCGGCCGCAGGGCGGACGGGTATCACGACATCGACTCGATCATGCAGTCGATAGAACTGGGCGATGAGCTGTTGCTCCGTGACTGCGGCTCCATGACTGGGGCCGCCGATGGTTCCCGCCGCCCTTCCGTCGAACTGATAGCAACTGGGTACAATGTCCCTGCCGACGACGCCAACCTGGCTGTACGCGCAGCTCAGCTCGTCTTGCGGACTTGCGGCCTCGATCGAGCCCTGGAGATCAGATTGCACAAAAGGCTGCCGGTCGCAGCCGGGCTTGCCGGCGGCAGCTCGGATGCTGCAGGAGTCATTTCAGGACTCAACACTCTCTACAGCCTAGGCTTCACCCAAGCTGATATGGAGGCCCTCGGCCACACGCTTGGCTCCGACGTTCCGTTCTGCATCAGGTGCGGTACTGCGAGGGCTGAGGGAGCAGGGGAGCGTCTGACGCAGCTTCCGTTCTTGTCTGACGTCTGGGTCATCGTGATGACGCCCCCGGTCATGGTGTCTACCGCTGAGTTGTACCGCACCTATGACAGCTGGCCGGCCTCAGACATCCGGCGTCCCGATACCGGCGCAATGGAGACATACATCCGCCAAGGCGATATCGCGGGAGTAGCCTCTGCTCTCGGAAACGTGTTCTACCCAATAGTCTCATCGCTTCATCCAATTGTCGAAGAGATGGTCCGGTTTCTGTTGCGAGAAGGCGCAACGGGCGCGATGATGTCAGGTAGCGGGCCCAGCGTATTCGGGCTCGTGCCGAACGAGGGCAGCGTCAGGGAGATATGTCATAGGGCCATGCGCACCTTCGATGGGTGCTTCGTGGCCGTCACCAGGACTGCTGACCGGATGCTGGTAGATGTGGAGGGTAGACAGAAGGAGAGATACTAATGGGTGATCTCAGGATACCCATCAAGATTGACAATTACCAACCGCTGCGCGAGGTCGTGTTCGAGGCTCTGAGAGAGGCTATAGTCTCTCACATGCTTCAGCCGGGCGAACGCCTGATGGAGGTCCAACTGGCAGAAGCGATGGGAGTGAGCAGGACTCCAGTCAGGGAAGCCATACGCAGGCTCGAGCTGGAGGGGTTTGTCGTCATGATCCCCCGCAGAGGCGCGTATGTCGCACAGCTTTCTCTGAAAGACATAGCCGATGCCTTCGAAATCCGAGGGGCATTGGAAGGGTTGGCAGCAAGCCTGGCGGCGGAGCGCGCGACCGAGGACGATATCGAGGAGCTCGGGCGGCTGCTTGTGCGAATGAGCGAGTGTCTTGACAGCGGGGACACGAAGAAAGCGGTTGAGGTGGACATCGAGTTTCACGAGAAGCTCTACGATTCGAGCCGCAACGAACGCCTGTCGCAGATGATCAGCAACCTCCGCGAGCAGATCCTGCGCTTCAGGACCCAGTCGCTGTCTTACCCGGGGCGCCTCGCGGAAGCCTTGCAGGAGCACGCACTGATCATCGACGCGATAGCCGAGCGCGACCCGGTGACCGCGCGCAAGCACGCAGAGGATCACATTCAGGCTGCGCAGAACAGCTTGATGGAGATGATGGCGGCGCAGCGAAAAGCGAGAAGCGAATCCAAGGAGGACGATTCGGCCACCCTCGAGGGCAGCTCATAGGCTGCGCTGGTTCGTGGCTATAGCGATTGATGCGAGGTGGTCGGGTTGACCGTGGACGCAGTCGTGTTGGCAGGAGCCCTGAACAGGCCGCCGCTTGAGTCGGTCAGCGGCGAGCGCCTGGAGGCGCTGATCTCTGTGGCAGGGCGCCCTATGGTTCAGTGGGTGATCGACGCGATCGAAGCCTCGAAGTCGGTAGACAGAATCGTCGTGGTCGGACCTTCCGAGGAGCTGAAGCAGCGAGTGCGCGGAGACAACGTCGTGTTCGTCGACTCGGGCGACAGCATACTCGAGAACGTGAAGCGGGGCACCAAACACGTCCGGTCTTCCCGTCGCACACTCGTTGCGACGTCCGACATACCGCTGCTTACTGGCGAGGCGGTAGACGATTTCGTCGACCGCTGCAAAGACGATTCTGTGCAGGTGTTCTACTCGATTGTCCGGAGAGAGGCGATAGAGCGGGCGTACTCCGGCATTTCGAGGACGTATGTCACGATCAAAGACGGCACCTTCACAGGCGGCAACCTCATGCTCCTTGACTCGGACATATTCGACAGGTACGGCGAAGTGATCGACCGAGCGATAGCACTCCGCAAGAAACCGGTTGAGATGTGCAGGTTGTTGGGACTGCGCTGCATAATCAAGTATCTCTTCCGCAGCCTGTCCGTAGCGGACATAGAGAGACGGGTTGAGCGTATGCTCAGCCTGCGGGGTAGAGGCATTGTGTCCGACTTTCCGGGAGTCGGGATTGACGTAGACAAGCCGGAGGACTACCACCGAATACAGGAAATTCTGGGTGTACGTGCATAGACGGCGAGCATGGAAACGGTTTGTGCAGGCGAATCGAAGCTTGACCGAAAATTGCTCCCTTCCTTAGGCAGGAAATTGGCGGTAAATGCCGAATTGTGGAAAGTAACACTCAGATTAGCATCAATGAGGAAGGTGGTAAGGGTAATGCACATCACCGATGTCCGAGTTCGCAGAGTCGAGTCAGACGGCAGGATGAAGGCGATTGCGTCAGTTACCTTCGACGGGATGTTTGTGGTGAGGGATATCAGGGTCATCGAGGGACACAATGGTCTGTTTGTTGCCATGCCGAGCCGCAAGACGCCGACGGGGGAATTCAGGGACATCGCACACCCGATCAACTCCGAGTGCCGTGAGTTGATTCAGAACGCGATCCTTCAGCATTACGAGTCAGCGGAGTAGGACAGAGCAGGAGAGACGACTGGACGATTTGGAACAGGGTGGAAGAATCACAGCTAGATTGCCTTGACACCCCGAATCCGTTCGTGCTATACTCACGTCGGATTCGGAGTTGGGGCGTAGCCAAGCGGCAAGGCACGGGACTTTGGATCCTGGATGCGCAGGTTCGAATCCTGCCGCCCCAGCCAAGGGTCGGGCTACATATCTCACTAGATTCGGGCCGATCGATGAATTGGGCCCTTTTTTATTGGTGGAGGTAGGTCCGTGAAAGTCGTCGTTGCACCGGATTCGTTCAAAGGCTGTCTGACAGCGCTGGAGGTTGGAGAGGCGCTGAAGGCAGGAATTCTGTCAGCGCGCAGACAAGCTGTAGTAGATGTGGTTCCCATGGCCGACGGAGGCGAAGGGACTGTGCAGTCCCTGGTCGACGCTTCGTCCGGCCAGGTGCTTCGCGCAGAGGTGCTGGACCCGTTGGGCAGGCCGATCATGGCGGAGTTCGGGCTGATGGGAGACGGAAAGACTGCCGTGATCGAAATGGCTGCGGCGTCGGGTTTACCCCTGTTGGACGATTCCGAGAGAAATCCGATGGTCACTACTACATATGGAACCGGCCAGCTGATCAAAGCTGCACTTGATGCGGGCGCAACCAAACTCATTGTGGGAATCGGCGGATCTGCCACCAACGACGGCGGCGCAGGAATGGCGCAAGCGCTGGGTGTGAAGCTCCTCGATGAAGCCGGGTGCGAGATCGGCAGAGGCGGAGGATCCCTGAAACGGCTGGCGCGAATTGGCATGTCAGGCATTGACCCGCGCATTGCGGGCGTCGAAGTGGTGGTGGCCTGCGACGTGACAAATCCGCTCACCGGGCCAAACGGAGCGTCGGCCGTATACGGACCGCAGAAAGGCGCGACCCCGGACATGGTCGAAGAACTCGACCGGGCGCTTTCGCACTATGCCGATGTCATACGGCAGCAGCTGGGCGTTGACATCGCCAATGTGAAGGGGGCAGGCGCTGCGGGCGGACTCGGAGCCGGACTTATGGCGTTCTTGCGAGCCGCCCTGCGGCCCGGGGTAGACATAGTGATAGAAGCGACTCGCCTGGCGGATCGGATTGCCGGCGCTGATCTCGTCATCACCGGCGAGGGCAGGATTGACTCGCAAACGAAGATGGGGAAGACGCCGATGGGCGTTGCCAGAGTGGCTCAACAGTACGGCGTCCCGGTCATAGGCGTCGCAGGGCAGGTGGCCGCAGATGCTGACGTTCTGCACGATCTGGGGTTTGCCGCTCTCATAGGAATCGTGGATGGGCCGATGACTCTGGCTGAGTCCGTTCGTTCAGCGGAAAAGCTCCTCACTAGGACAGGAGCAAGGATCATGAGGCTCATAGACGTAGGGATGGCATTAGGCGCGATTTGCCGCAAGTGAACATCTGCGATCGCAGCGGGGGTGTCCACTGCATGTCCAGGGCACAGGCGGAGAACGGTTCGGATAACAGACAGCCGAGTGCAGATTCGGAGCTTCGAGACGCGTCGAGAGCCGGGCTGCTTGGCCCCAGATACCCGTATGACAAGGAGCGCGAGCTGATAGGGCTGGTGAAGCTCGGCGACCGGACGGGTGCGAGGGAGATCCTCAACGAAATCCTCGGAAGCATACTATACTGTCATGAGGACTACTGCACCGACCGCGACTTCGAGATCATGAAGGCGAGAACCCTGGAGCTGATGGTGGTCCTCTCGAGAGCTGCGGTCGAAGGTGGCGCCAGTCTCGACAAGCTGTTGGGTCTCAACTTCACCTACCTCCAGCAGCTCGGCGAATCGCAGCGCATGGAGGAGCTGTGGGTTTGGCTCGTTCAGATCCTGGACCGGTTCCTCGACACTGTCTACGAGAGCCGGAACATCGAGAACTTCCGGCTGATCGACGACGCAGTCAAGTACATGAGGAAGCACTTCTGCGACCACGACCTCAGCCTGGGCCGGGTGGCGGCAGCTATCCACGTGAGTCCGTTCTATCTCAGCCACCTGTTCAGAGATGAACTGGGCACCACCTTCATCGCGTATCTCACTGAAGTCCGGCTCGAAGAGGCGAAGAAGCTTCTCAGAGACACTTCGTTGACCGTCAGCCAGGTGTCGGACAGGGTAGGATACTCCGATGCGAGTTACTTCAGCAGGGTGTTCAAGAAGCATGAAAAGGTCACGCCCGCCCGGTTTCGGCGGGAATTCTAGTCTGAGGCCGAATGGGAGAGACAGCACTTGGGTAGATCGGCGCTATACGAGCAGGAGCTAGCTCGCTTGAGAAAGAGAAAGATCGCGGCGATCGGTCTGGGCGTCAGCAACATGTCAGTCATAACGTTTCTCACGGCTGCGGGATGCAGCGTTACTGCCCTGGACCGGAAACCTGCCGAGCAGCTTGGCAAGGAGATAGCCTTCTTGGAGCAGCTCGGCGTGAGCTGCCGTTTGGGAGAGTCCTACCTCGACGGACTGGATCAATTCGACGAGATTTTCGTGTCTCCGGGCGTGCCGATTCACATTCCGCAGATCGCGGACGCAGTCAAAGCAGGCGCTTCCCTCAATGGCGAGATCAAGCTCTTCATGCGCCTGTGCGGCAGGCAGGTCGTAGGCATCACCGGCAGCGCGGGAAAGACGACCACCACAAGCCTCTTGCACGCGATGATAGAGGGATCGGGCAGGGATTGCGTAGTTGCGGGCAACATTGGGGCAGAGGTGTTGAGCCGGATGGAATCCATCGGCGACGACACCGTTGTTGTCCTCGAGCTGAGCAGCTTCCAGCTGCAGATAGTCGACACGAGCCCGCACGTCGGAGCCATACTGAATCTCTCTCCCAATCACCTCGACCACCATCTCACACTTGACGAGTACTATCAGGCCAAGGAGAACATCATTCGGTTTCAGTCCAGCGAAGACTTTGCCGTTCTCAACGCTGATGACCCGAGAACTCTCCAACTGGCGCGTTCATGTCCGGGCATTCCGAAGCTGTACAGCCTCCAGCCGATGAGCTCAGAAGGAGCTTATCTGGACGGGGACGACCTCATCTACCGCTCCGGGCAGGTCGAGGAGCGTGTATGCACGAAGTCGGACATCAACTTGCTGGGCGAACACAATCTCTCCAACTGCCTCGCCGCAATTCTGATGGGCAGGATTTGCGGGGTCAGCGCAGAAAGCATACGTAACGCCGTTCGCCTCTTCAGAGGCGTAGAGCATAGACTTGAGCAGGTGTGCTGCTCAAAAGGAATCGTCTTCTACAACGATTCCATCGCGACGAGTCCTGACCGGACTATCGCGGCCATGAGAGCGATAGAAAGGCCCCTAGTGCTGATCGCGGGAGGTCACGACAAGAACCTTGACTACGATGAGCTGGGAGACGCAATCGTAAGCAGGGCGAGGGCGCTGGTTCTAGTCGGAGCGGCCTCGGACAGAATCCGCAGATCTGTAGAGAAGGCGTTGGCTGAGAGAGCGCTGGGCAGTAGAGGGGAAGCTAGCCTCGAGGTGACTACTCTCGAGGTTGTGCAGCAGGCCGCAGAGTTTCGAGAGGCTGTGGAAACCGCAGTCTCCCTGGCTCGTGCAGGAGATGCGGTGCTGTTGTCGCCTGCGTGCGCAAGTTTCGACATGTTCAGGAGTTACAAACACCGAGGAGACACTTTTAAGCAGATCGTCAAGGAGATCACCGAGAAGCAATCCTGAGCAATATACTTCGGACGATCGCAAGTTGTTTATGGTGAAAGTAGCGCCAGTCTGTTGTAATATGAGGGAGTGGAAGCAGCTTCAGTGCTCTCTCCCAACCCCGCGGAGGTGTGTCATGTCTGCTTCTTTGATCGACGGAAAAGCGTTGGCGGCTCAGATACGAGGCAATCTGGCCGAGCGTGTGGTCGAGATCAGGAGTGCGGGCCTGGTGCCAGGACTCGCGGTCGTGATTGTGGGTGACGACCCTGCTTCGCGCCTGTACGTGAACATGAAGAAAAGGGCGTGCGACGAGCTGGGCATCTACTCGAGAGAGCATGCTCTGGCGGCTTCAACCACTCAAGGCGAACTCCTCGACCTCATCCGTTCACTGAACGAGGACTCAAGCATCCATGGAATCCTCGTGCAGCTGCCGCTGCCCAAGCACCTCGACGAACAAGCCGTGATAGAGGCAATACGGCCTGAAAAGGACGTTGATGGTCTGCACCCTCAGAACCTGGGGGCGCTTGTCGCGGGGCAAGAAGGGTTTGTTCCCTGCACTCCCGCAGGGATCATCAAGCTGATCAAGAGCACGGGCACAGAGATACAGGGCAAGAACTGCGTGATGGTTGGCAGAAGCAACATCGTCGGCAAGCCGACCGCGTTGCTGCTCCTCAGGGAGAATGGGACCGTGACGATCTGTCACTCGAGGACTGTCGATCTGCCGGCTGTATGCAGACAGGCTGACATACTTGTCGCTGCTGTGGGGAAGGCTGCCTTGATAAAGAGAGACATGGTCAAACCCGGAGCAGTCGTAATAGATGTGGGCACCAACAGAGTCGACGGGAAACTGATGGGCGACGTCGATTTCGAGGCGGTGAAAGAGGTCGCCGGTTACATAACGCCAGTCCCCGGCGGCGTAGGCCCTATGACCATCGCGATGCTGATGGAGAACACCGTGAAAGCTGCAGTTTCGCTGCAGGGGAATCGGTAACATGATGTGTGGCTTATCATAGAACTGTCGATTTGGCAGAGATACGATGAAGTGACGGTAGGAGGTAGACTGATCGATGATTGACTTCAAGGAAATGCAGGAAGCCCTCATAGCCGGGAATGCACAACGCGTCAAGGAACTCACCGAGCAGGCAGTCCAGGAAGGGGTCTCTCCGGCCGACATTCTCAACAAAGGGCTCGTCCCAGGCATGGCCGTAATCGGCGAGCGCTTCAAGAACAACGAAGTATACGTTCCTGAAGTGCTGATAGCCGCCAGAGCCATGAAGGCCGGGATGGCCATAATCAAGCCGCTGCTTGTGGAGGCCAATGTGGAGCCGATAGGACGAGTGGTCATCGGCACAGTGAAGGGCGACCTTCATGACATCGGAAAGAACCTCGTCGGAATGATGCTCGAAGGAGCCGGTTTCGAGGTCATCGATGTCGGCGTCGACGTTGCGCCGGAGAAATTCGTGTCGGTAGCGAAGGAGAAGAACGCCAGGCTGATAGGCCTTTCTGCACTCCTGACGACCACGATGCCCTCGATGAAGGACACCATCAACAAGCTCGAGTCAGAAGGCGTGAGAGGGCAGTTCAAGGTCATGATAGGTGGCGCGCCGGTCACGCAGAGGTACGCGGACGAGATCGGTGCGGATGGATATGCCCCGGATGCGAGCTCCGCTGTGGATCTCGCCAAGAGCTTGCTCGGAATCGCCTAGATAGACTTGGTGGCTTTTGTAGCGGACCGATGAATCGCGAGACTTCCTCCGTCTTGTGGGGAAGTCTCGGCATTATGTAGCTGGTTTGGAGCACGAATGATATGAAGATTGAGATCGGCACTAGAATCTTCGAGGTGGATTCGGCCGGTGCGACCCTTGCCGAACTGATGCGCCGGCTCGGCTTCAGCCTGGACCTGCCCTGCAACGGGAGAGGCTCGTGCGGCAAGTGCAAGGCGCAGGTCTTTGGAAGCCTTTCCGAGTTGACTGACGCCGAACGAAACCACCTCAGTGAGGAAGAGATAGGGTCAGGGTTCAGGCTGGCATGCCAAGTGAGGCCACTTGGCGACTGCTCGGTGAAGTCCTATCCGTCGGTGCGGGAGACTTCTCTGAATATTCTGGTCGACGGCGCGAGGCCTGACAGTGCCTTGAGGCCTGACGGTGGATCACAGGACCTGGCCGCGCCGCTTGTGAGCAAGCATGCGATCCAGGTGCCCGAGCCCAGCATGCAAGATCAGCGCTACTACCTCGACCGCGTGCTGGATACCCTCGAAACAGAAGCAGGCGTTGCACTGGCGGACCGAGTGCACGCCTCAAGAGAGCTGCTGCTGTCTCTGCAGCGGTCGATCGAAGAGTGCCGCGGCAAGGTGACAGTGGCGCATGCCCGCGACCGCATCATCTCGGTCGAGCCCGGAGACACAGCCCTCCAGCACTATGGAGTGGCCTTTGACGTGGGCACCACGACTGTGGTCGGATACCTCGTAGACCTGCGGACAGGCGTTCAGCTGGCGACCGCGTCTTGCACCAACCCGCAAGTTGCTCATGGGGCTGATCTGGTCTCCAGGATCACCTTTGCATCTTCGTCGGAAGGGTCCAGGGAAGTACTGCGATTCGAGATCCTCTCTGCATTGAACGAGCTGATACAGGAACTCGTTTCGAAAGCCGGAGTCTCACACCGCCATATATACCACGCAGTGATTGCAGGCAACACGTGTATGACGCACATGTTGCTAGGCCTCGAAACCTCGACTCTCGCTACGATGCCGTATGTAGGCCTGTTAGGAAGGTCGTATCACGATGAAGCTACCAGAATGGGGCTTGAGCTCCGTTCCGGTGCGCTTGTCAGCGTTCTCCCGAACATAGGAGGGTTTGTTGGGTCGGACACAATTGCCGGTGTCATCGCTTCTGAGCTCGACAGGAGAGCAGGCACCTCTCTTCTGCTGGATCTCGGAACCAACGGTGAGCTCGTGCTGTCGAGCGGCGGCCGGCTGCTGGCGTGCTCGACTGCAGCGGGTCCGGCGTTCGAAGGCGCCCATGTCGTTCAGGGTATGAGGGGGACAAAGGGAGCCATTGAGTCTGTGACAATCAATGGCGAAGAGGTCGAGTTCAGGGTGATCGGCGGCGGGAAGCCGGTGGGGATATGCGGATCCGGGTTGGTTCAGGCGGTTTCAGAGCTACTGCGCGTCGGGATCGTCGACGTGACCGGACGGCTCCGCGGCCCCGGCGAGCTGGAAGAGCATATTGGACCGGGGTTGGTGCAGAGAGTGCAGGAAGACAGCCGGGGGCGCAGATTTGTCCTGTTTAGTGATTCTCAAACTGAGGTCTGCTTGTACCAGTCGGACATTCGCGAGCTTCAGCTGGCCAAGGGTGCGATCTCGGCCGGTTTCTCAGTCCTGTGCAAGCGCATGGGAGTCTCCTGTTCGAACATAGACACGGTTTTGCTGGCAGGAGCGTTCGGCAACTACGTTGACAAGGCGGCTGCTGTCCGAATAGGGATGCTGCCAGGTGTCGACGAGAACAAGATCGTTCCGCTTGGAAATGCGGCCGGGACAGGGGCCAGAATGGCCCTCGCCTCCGAAGCGGCGCTTAGCCGCGCAGAGCAGCTCGCCAGACGGATTACGTACGTCGAGCTCGGCAATGATCCGGGCTTCCAAGATGAGTTCATGGAGGCCATGGTTTTTCCGTCCTGCGTCGCCGATTGACAACGTTTCGAGCGACAATTTAGAATGGAGTTGAGTCTCCGCGTCTGACCTGGCCCGGAGACTCTGGGAGAGCTTGCAATGAGTGAAGAGCGCCGACAGCTCATAGATGAGATACTCAGACTAAAGCAGGAACGCGATGCGATCATACTCGCACACAACTATCAGATCCCTGAGGTGCAGGACATCGCCGACATGGTCGGGGATTCGCTCGCTCTGGCGCGCGCCGCGACGAAGGTCCCTCAGAGTGTGATAGTTCTCTGCGGAGTGCGCTTCATGGCAGAGAGCGCGGCTATTCTATCTCCTTCAAAGACTGTGTTGCTGCCCGCCAAAGACGCAGGGTGCCCCATGGCCGACATGGTGGACGCCGAGTCCCTCCTTCGCAAGCGCGCCGAGTACCCTGACGCAGCCGTAGTCTGCTACGTCAACTCCTCAGCAGAGGTCAAGGCGGTGAGCGACATCTGCTGCACATCGGCGAACGCCGTGCGGGTCGTCTCGTCTGTGAAGGAGCGGCGGGTCATTTTTGTGCCTGACTGCAATTTGGCTTCGTACGTGGCAGCCAGGGTTGACAAAGAGGTCATTCCCTGGCCCGGCTATTGCCCCACGCACCATCGCCTGAACGCTCGCGACGTGACGAACGCACGGGCAGCCCACCCAAACGCCCTTGTCCTGGTCCATCCAGAAGTGAGGCCTGAGGTGGCGCAGCTTGCAGACTTCATTGGAAGCACATCGCAGATCATCGAGTTCGCTTCGAAGTCACCTGCAACCGAGATGATCATTGGCACCGAGATGGGCACCCTTCACAAGCTCTACAAAGACAATCCAGGCAAGAAGTTCTACCTGCTGTCGCCGGGGCTGATATGTCCTAATATGAAGAGAACGACGCTCGCTTTGATTCGGGACTCCTTGGCAACGCTTGAGCCGAGAGTGACGGTGGACGAAGACGTCCGCAGGCGAGCTGCGAGAGCGTTGGAGAGGATGGTCGAGATTGGGTGACGAACCGACGCAGGTCGTATGCCCTGCTCTCGGCGGCCTGATGGCCGAAGCACAGGAATGCCGGACGGGTCTCCTTGTCATCGGGAGCGGAGTGGCCGGTCTGTATGCGGCACTGAAAGCTGCAAGCCACGGAGAAGACGTGCTCCTGTTGACCAAGGGCGACCTTACGTTGAGCAATACATACTACGCGCAGGGCGGCATTGCAGCTGCCATCTGCCACATGGACTCAAAGGAGTTGCACATCGAAGACACCCTGGCTGCGGGCGCGGGACTGTGCGCTTTGGACGCAGTCACAGTGACCGTCAGCGAAGGGGTCGACCGTGTGCTCGACCTTGTGAACCTTGGAGTCGACTTCGACAGGGAAGGCGGCTCGCTCGCCTTGACTAGAGAGGGGGCTCACCGGAGACGGCGGGTCCTGCACGCTCGCGGTGACGCGACCGGGAGGGAGATAGCCCTTACTCTCATCAATCTCGTAAGGCATGAGCCGCGCATCACAGTGGTGGAACAGTGCAGAGCGGTCGACCTGGTGCTTTCGCAGGACGGGCGGTGCACGGGTGCGATAGCCTATGATCTGTCGGGCGGCCAGGCCCTCAGGATACAGGCAAGTGCTGTCCTCCTGGCTTCGGGCGGAGTCGGGCAGGTGTACAAGCACACCACGAACCCGGCATCTGCAACCGGAGACGGAATAGCCATGGCTGTGAGGGCAGGAGCCAGAGTCGCAGACATGGAGTTTCATCAGTTTCATCCTACTGCCCTGTACAAGCCGGGTTTCAGACCTTCGTTTCTCATATCCGAGGCCGCAAGGGGCGAGGGCGCGCTTCTTCTCAACAGCCGGGGTGAGCGGTTCATGCCTCGCTACCACGAGCTGGCGGAGCTGGCTCCGAGAGATGTGGTATCCAGGGCGATCGTCAGTGAGACAACTCGGCTGGGCGACGACTGCGTATATCTCGATCTCAGAGGCCGGAGAAAGGAAGACCTGGCTAAACGATTCCCAACGATATACTACACGCTTGCAGAGCATGGGTTTGATATAACTCGAGACCTGATCCCCGTGGCTCCTGCTGCTCACTATATGATGGGCGGAGTAGCTACCGACCTCGATGGCCGCACTGATGTTCCCGGGCTGTACGCATGCGGTGAAGTCGCTTGCGCAGGCGTGCATGGCGCGAACCGGCTTGCGAGCAACTCGTTGCTGGAGGCGCTGGTCTTCGCCTGGCGTGCCGTCAAGGCGCACATCGAGGGACAGGAGTGGCGCCCGCTGTCTGACGATCTCGACCTCCTCAAGTCAGCGCTGGAGCTCGAAGTGGAGGTTGGCCAGGGCGGCGAGGCGCGGGTGCCGGGGCAGGGCGGACCTGGGCAAGGCGGGCAGGAGCCGGGCGGGCTGGGGCAGGACAGATCGGGCCGAACAGTCGCGGGCGCGCAGGTGCAGGCTGCGCCGGTACCGAATCCGCAGGAGATTACAGATATGGTTGCGCGGATGAGAACGACCATGTGGAAAGCTGTAGGAATAACCAGGTCTGAGCATGGGCTCAGGCAAGCCCTCTCCGATCTGGACGACATGCCTCGGCTCATCGGCGATTGCAGCGGCTCATCTGGAGGCCTCGTAGATCGCCTTGAGCTGAGGGACATGCTCTTGGTGTCGAAGCTGATGGCCCGGGCCGCTCTCGAGAGAACGGAGAGCCGGGGAAGCCACTTCAGACAGGATCATCCCCAATCGAGCCGATCCTGGCAGAGGCACATCCTGCTCAAGGGAGTGATGACTGACCGGTGAACAGCAGAGTTCCTGATATCGATATCAGAGTGGTAGACAAGATGGTCGAGGCTGCGCTCGACGAAGACATAGGTTACTGCGATCTGACCACAGAGGCTGTCGTCAGTCCAGACCGCAGAGCTGTCGGCAACTTCGTCGCCGAGAGTGCGGGCACCATCTGCGGGCTTGTCGTGGCAGAGAGGGTATTCGCATTGGTGGACGACAGTGTTGTCTTTGAGCCGCTCGTATCCGACGGCGACCAAGTGTCGAAGGGCGACGTGTTCGCTCGAGTGACCGGGTCCGCCCGTTCGATTTTGAAGGCCGAACGCGTGAGCCTGAACTTCTTGCAGCATATGAGCGGGATAGCCACGCTCACGAGGACCGCAGTGGAAAAGGTGCGCAGCTTCGGCACGATAGTCACGGACACTCGCAAGACAATGCCCGGACTCAGGGCTTTGCAGAAATATGCAGTCAGGTGCGGCGGCGGCCGGAACCACCGATTCGGCCTCTTCGACGGAGTACTGATCAAGGACAACCACATCGCGGTGGCAGGAAGCATAGCTGCAGCAGTCGAGGCGGCAAGGTCAAGGGTGCCGCATACCGTTCGCATAGAGGTCGAGGCGGAGACGCGCAGCCAGGTCGAGGAAGCGCTCGAGGCGGGTGCGGACATCATCATGTTGGACAACATGAGCCTCGATGACATGGCCGAAATGGTGAAGTTGATAGGCGGACGGGCGCTCGTGGAGGCTTCGGGAGGAATCACCTGCGATCGCTTGCCGGCGGTCGCGGCTATCGGGGTGGACATCATCTCAATGGGTTGCTTGACACACTCTTCTGCGTCATTAGACCTGAGTCTCGACATCCGGCTATGCGAGACTACGAACGAGTGACACAACACAAGGACCGGGGCTGCTTGCCTCAGGTGCCGGGAGGTACACAGCGATGAGGGAAATCAGGTGCGCAGTGGTCGGGTGTGGAGCGGTAGGTCCTGTTCATGCAGAGGCGCTGAGCAAGTCAACACGAGCACGCTTGATAGCTGCTGTTGATGTAGTGGCTGAGAGAGCTCGCGATGTCGCACAGAAGTACGGAGCGGAGTGCTGGTATGAAGACTACCAGAAGGTGCTAGAGAGAGATGATATCGACGCCGTCTTTATCTGCACGCCGCACTACCTCCACGTTCCGATGGTCATCGATGCTGCGAGGCATGGAAAACACGTGCTCGTGGAAAAGCCCCTCGCCATAGACTCTGACAGCGCTGCTATGGCTATTGAGGCTTGCCGGAGAGCCGGAGTTCGCTTCGCAGTTTGCCTGCAGAACCGGATGAACCCGGTCACTGTTGCGCTGAAGGACGCCATACACAGAGGACTTCTAGGCAAGATCGTCTGCGTAACCGGAGCGGTCAGTTGGTACAGGTCTGATGAGTATTACGCAGACAGCCCCTGGCGCGGCAGGTGGGAGACGGAGGGCGGCGGCGTCCTGATCAACCAGGCCATTCACACGCTGGATCTGATGCTCCACCTGGCAGGCGATGTCGAGAGCGTATCGGCGACACTGGCCACGGTTGGGCATAGGGCCATAGAAGTGGAGGACGTGGCTTCGGTCTCAATGAGGTTTGCCGACGGAGCCGTGGGCAACCTGTTCGCAACGACTTGTTCCTATCCCGGTACTGACGTCAGGATCGAAATAGTTGGGACCAAGGGATCCGCGCTGATCGAGGCGGACGCGCTCGCACGCTTTTCGTCGATCAATGGAGAAGCTCTAGTAGTGGAAGACGATCGCTACGAGTCACTCGTGGCGAAGCCTTACTACGGGGCTAGCCATAGGAAGTTGATAGAGGACTTCATTGAGGCTATCATTGAGAACCGCCCTCCGTTCGTGACGGGCGAAGAAGGAAAGCGCAGTATCGACGTTCTGAACACGATATACAGAGAGTTCCGACGGCAGAAAGCGTCAGCTTAGGCTCGAGCCCGGGGTCTGACGTAGGCTTGGGCCTGGTACTTGACATGGCCTGGCGCCCGGGATGGACCTGGGATTGCAGGTCCTGCTTCGGGGAACATTATCCATGAACATCTCGATCCGACCGAGATCGGCCGGAAAGGAAATCATGGATGCGCAAGTTCGTAAGGCCAAAAAGCCTTCTCGAGGCTGACAAACCGAGATTCGCCTCACACAGTCGAACCGCAGGGACACCGGTCAGCCCGAATCTGTCCAGCAACATAGAGCAGATACGCAAGATCTGTGGGCCGGAGAACTCAGACATAATCATACGCGAGTTTGGAATACCGATTGGGCGCGGCTTTGCAGCCGCGCTTTTCTTCGTGGAAGGGCTGACGGATAGATTTGCGCTCAACCTTGGGGTGATCCAGCCTCTGCAGCTCTCCAACTGCGGGTGCACTCTGGCGGACGGCGATGATCTGGCGAGAGGACTTGACGCCAGCGGACTCGACATCATCGACTACATCGTGAAATACCTCCTAGGCAACTCCCAGGCCAAGCGAGTGACGTCGCTCGACGAAGCGATCGATATGGTGATGACCGGCGAATCGGCGATCTTCGTCGACGGAGTGGCCGAAGCCATAGTCACTGAAGTCAAAGGCTGGGCTAACCGAGGCATTCAGGAGCCTCAGTCCGAGCTGACGATCAGGGGTCCGAGAGAAGGCTTCTCGGAGGTCGTGCGGTTCAACACCGCACTACTTCGCAGGCGCATTCGAAACCCTGCCCTGAGGATGGACCCGATGAAAGTCGGCGCGCTATCAGCGACCGACGTGCTGGTCGTGTACATCCAGGATCTCACCAACGAGCGCCTTGTCGAAGAGGTAAAGCGCAGGATCAGCGAGATTGACATCGACTACCTCCCCGAGGCGGGGTACATAGAGCAGTTCATAGAGGACAACCCCTTTTCTCCGTTTCCACAGGTGCTCGCGACCGAAAGGCCCGATCGGCTGGCAGCGGCCCTTGCCGAGGGGCATGTCGGAATCCTCGTGGACGGCACCCCGGTGGCATTGATCACGCCCTCGTTCATTACCGACATCTACGAGGCAACAGAAGACTACTACGAGAGGTTCCTCTTCGGTTCCGCGAGGAGACTGCTCAGGATCGGCGCCACCCTTCTTGCTCTGCTGCTTCCCGCGCTGTACATCGCCATTGTCACATTCCATCAGGAGATGATCCCAACGCCGCTCGCGCTGGCGTTTGCGTCGGCCCGGCAGCGAGTTCCCTTTCCTGCGCTTGTAGAGGCACTGTTGATGGAGGTTGCGCTGGAACTCATCCGAGAGGCGGGCGTTCGGCTCCCCAGCCCGGTCGGTCAGACAGTGGGCATTGTAGGAGCGCTGTTGCTCGGCGATGCGGCTGTTCAGGCCAATCTCGTGAGTCCCATCATGGTCATTGTCGTGGCGCTGACCGGGCTTGCGTCGTTTGCGACGCCGTATCACTCCGGCGGTCTGGCAATCCGGCTGTTGCGGTTTCCGCTGATGGTTGCCGGTGCTGCAGTGGGGTTGTACGGAGTCGCTGCAGGCATCATCGCGATCAGCATCCATCTCACGCTCCTGACTTCTCTCGGAGTGCCCTATCTCAGCCCGTTCTTGAGCGAGCCTTACGATTACAAGGACGTCATAGTGCGGGCTCCTCTGTGGACAATGCGGTTTCGTCCCAGGTACCTTAGGCCGTACCGCCTGAGGAGGCAGGCCGGCCGGGGAGACAGCCGATGAAGCAGGAACGCATAACCACCAGTCAGCTGGCTATTGTAGTGGCCATTGCAGTCATGGGCACAGTCGTGCTGTCAGTGCCGCGCACCCTCTCGATCGGCGCGGAGAACTCCGGATGGATCTCGCTCATGCTCGGATGGGCTATCGGCCTGGCAGGCATCTTCCTCTTCGTCCGGCTCGCGGAAAGATTCCCGCAGAAGACTATCACCGAGTACTCGGCGCTGGTCTTCGGAAGGTGGCTCGGCAAGCTGGTCAGCCTCAGCTTCTCAGCTTACTTCATCCTGCTGTGCGCGCTGTACACCCGGGTCTTCGCACAGACCATTGTCATCCCGCTGTTGCCGGAGACACCTATCAGCGTTGTGCTCGGCATCTTTGTCATTCTACTGATCTACGAATCCCACGCGGGACTGCAGTCGATAGCGCAGCTGAGTCAGGTCTTCATAGTACCCATCATAATCGCTGCGCTCGTGATTGTCGCGGGAGTCGCACCGCTGATGGATCTCGGACGGCTGAAACCTCTCTTCCAGCCGGGACCCGGTCCCATTCTCAGGACCGCGCTGACTGCCTCGACACACTTTGGCGAGTCGGCAGTGCTGCTGGTACTCTATCCATATCTCACCCGAAGGAGCCGTGTACTGAGATCTGGATGGATTGGTCTCTCGACCGCACTGGCGATCCTGCTACCGGTGGTCTTGGGTGGAGTTGCGGTGTACGGGCATGAACAGGTTCAGCGGCTCCTGTTTCCCACCTTGAGCCTCGCCCGTCTCATTCGTTTCGGCGGCTTCGTGGAGCATGCAGAGGTGCTCTTCGTGGTGCTGTGGCTCTTCTCGGCCTTTCTCAAGGTTTCGATACTGTTCTATGTGAGTTCTGTCGCACTCGCACAGACGTTTGACATCGATGACTATCGCCCGCTTGTCAACGTGCTTGCTACCATCGTCGTTCTCGGCTCGCTGCTGCCTGAGAACGCGGCCATGGTGCTCGAACTCACGGATGTGGTGGTCAGCTACGGCTGGATGTATGAGTACGGCCTCCCGCTGATCGTTCTGCTCGCTGCAGTGGTCCTGCGCAAGGAGGATCGGCATGACGAGGTGTGACCGCACAACGTCTCTCCGGCTGTTCGGACTCACGCTATTGGTGATCCTGGCTCTGAGTCTTGGGGGCTGCTACAGCCAGAGGGAAATAGAGCTCACTGGGTTCATACTGGCCGTGGGACTGGACCGGGGCGAGGAACTGCCGCTCAGGCTGGTCGCCCAACTGGCAGTGCCCGCCGCAGTAGCCGGCGAGAGGGACGGAGGCGGAGATCAGCCGTCAGTCCTGCTGAGCGCAGAGGGCAACACGATTTCAGAGGCGATTCAGAAGCTGAGCATGGTCACGCCCGACCGGTTGTTCTGGGGGCATGCAGACATCGTCATATTCACTGCTGACATCGTCGAAGGCGGCCTGAGTCGCGTAGTCGACATAGTTCTGAGAGAGAGGGAGTTCAGGCCTGGTGCCAGGATATATGTCACAGACGAAAACCTGGATGAGCTGCTTTCGGTCGAGTTCCCCACCCAACCCATGAACGCGAGCTACATAGAGCGCCTGTCTGAGCGCAGCACCAGTTACTCCATGTCGCCCCAGGCGATGGTGAAGGACCTCGGGTGTGGGAGCGAACCAAGCGGGTGCGCGCTGTTGGTTCCTGTGCTCAACCTCGATGAGTCGAGTCTCGCAGGGATGCAGGAGGCGAACGGGAAAACGCTCCGCCTGGAGGGTTCTGCGGTCGTCAGCAGCTCCGGACTCCTGGGGCGGTTCACCGGTACGGAAACCAGAGGAGCGCTGTGGATTCTCGGCCGGGCAGGCGAGACATCGGTGGCGCTCAGCAGTCCGGGGGACATCACGGGTTTCGTGGGCGTCCGGGTGCTGAGAAGCTGGTCTGAAGTGACGATCCACGTGAACAAGGAGCGGATTGAGGACAGCTTCGTTTCAGTCGTTGTCAGAGGAGAGGCTGACCTAACCGAGATTCAGGGATACCAGTCCTACCAGGATGTCGAGGATCTGAAGAGGATCGATGCAGCGCTGAACGACGCGATAGAGGGCGAGGTGCGCGCTGCTCTGAGCAAGGCCAGGAGTCTAGGCGCAGACGTATTTGGCCTGTCCGAGCGCTTCAGGCAATCGATGACTGCACAGACGTGGCAAGACGTTCGGGCAAGGTGGCCAGTAGTGTTTCCGCAGCTTCGCATCGATGTACAGACTGACTTCCGTGTACGCAGACGCGGAATGACTACCTGAGGAACAACTGGTATACAGCCATGCCCGCGGCAATCGCGCACAGAATCGAAATGGCGATAGCCCCAAACAGATTCCCCTCTGAAAGCACTCGTCTCGCGTGTGACAGAGTGGTATAGACGACGTATAGGACCGGAATCATGCCGAGGTACTCGATGGAGATCCCCCCAGGGGTATCTTGTCCGAACCTCTGAGCCTCAAACCGCCGGTCGATGTGACGTCACTGGAGCGGTGGGTTGGCGGCCCCTGGATCTGGATGGTATAATACTTCGTGACTGGAGAGGAAGTCGATGCTCGTCCAAACGATGCTCTCTACGGTCCGCAAGTATGACATGTTGAGGCCTGGAGACAGGGCGCTGGTGGCCGTATCCGGCGGACCTGACTCCATGGCGTTGCTCCACGCGCTGTTCAGATCAAGGGACGAGCTGTCCATCGAGATCTGTGCCTTTCACCTCGACCACATGTTCAGAGGCGCCGAATCGGCCGAGGACGCCGAAGCAGTCCGAAGCTACTGCTCAGAGCTGGGAATACCTGTGGTCGTCGAGCGCTACGATGTGCCCGCGTTTGCAGAAGAGTCCGGGCTGTCGCCACAGGATGCGGCGCGGGTGATCCGATACGAACTCGCATGTCTTGCTGCTGCTTCCCGGCAATGCACGTGCATGGCGTTCGCTCATCACCGGGATGACAACTTCGAGACGATTGTGATGCGGTTTCTCCGTGGTGCCGGATTGAGAGGGCTGGCAGGCATCCGTCCGGTTCGAACATACTCCAGAGGCTCGTGGAAAGGCAGGCTCGTTCGCCCGCTGATAGAATGCACCCGGCAGGACATCGAGCTTTACTGCACAGAAGAGCACATCCCGACCCGGACCGATCGTTCGAACTTGTCTGACAAGTACGCCAGGAACAAAGTCAGACTGGATCTGATCCCGCATCTCTTGACCTACAACCCGAATCTGGCTCAGACCGCCACTTCAGCGTCGAGATTCATGGCAGACGAGGACGACTTCTTGGAGGAGCAGGCCGGTGAGTTCCTCGCGCGGCATTCCGGCCAGAGGGGGGACATCCTCGAGGTAGATATCGAGGCGCTCGCCAACGCACATCCCGCGCTTTTCAGAAGAACGGTTTTGCTCGCAATAGAGAGAGTCCGCGGCACACGAAAGGACATGTACTCCATGCACGTCGAAGACGTCATGGAGCTGGTCCGCACTCGCGGCAGGTCTGGGATGCTGAGTCTTCCTGACGGCCTTCAGGTCAGGAAGCGCTATGGAGTTTTGGAGTTCGGATGGTCGGGCGCGCTCCAGCCTGCGAGCATTGCACCCTATATGAAGCCACTGAGGGTGCCGGGACTGACTGTGATCCCGCACTCATCAAAGATGATCATAGCTGACGTGGTCCCTGTTGAGCAGCTAGACCGTGAGTTCAAATCCACAGACCCGAGCGTAGCTCACATGGACTACGATGTCGTCTCAGGTGGTCTGGCGGTGAGAAACAGGCGTGATGGGGACCGGTTCAAGCCCCTCGGGATGGCCGGCACGAAGAAACTGAAGGAGTTCTTCATCGACAGCAAGATAAGGGCCGAGCTGCGCGATCAAATCCCCTTGGTGGTCTATGGTGACGAAGGAAGGCGCATTGCCTGGATCGGGGAACTCAGGCTGTCAGATGACGTCAAGATAACCGAGAAGACCCGCCGTGTACTTCGCCTGCACGTGGAGCCGATTGAGGAGTGAGCGCGCGGAGAGTGCGTAGAGGAGTGGGCATGGTAAAGCAAGTATGGTATAATGGTGGTATTCGAGCAAAGGTCGCAGTATGCCCTTCTTTTTTTTTGAGCCGGAAGGAGGAGCTCGTATTTGAACAGGACACTCAGAAGCCTAGGTTTATGGCTTCTTTTGGGGCTGATAGTGTTCTCCACAGCGACATACCTGTGGCAGCCTCAGCAGCAATATAAGACGATTCGCTATGACGAGTTCTGGGATCATTTCCAGCGCGGTCACATGCGTGAGATAACCCTGATCGGTGCCGAGGAGATCCGCGGAGTCTACAAGCCCCCGGAGAGCAGGGAAGAAGTTGTCTTCAAGACGAGAACCTCGGACACCAGCGTGATTCTCAACGAGTACCATCGGATGCTCGCGGATCCCGACGAGCGCGCGAAGGTCGTAAACCTCAAGGTGGTGTCAGAGCCCGAGCCCAGCGCTCCTTGGTGGATGGTGATACTTCCGAATCTGTTGCCTATCCTCCTGATGCTGGGGGTCTTCATCTTCTTCCTCAACCAGCTTCAGGGCGGCGGAAACCGGGCGATGTCCTTCGGCAAGAGCAGAGCGCGACTGCACGGGCAGAACAAAGAGCGGATCACGTTTGACGATGTAGCAGGCATCGACGAGGCGAAGGAGGAGCTGGCCGAGGTAGTCGAGTTCCTCAAGAGCCCGAAGCGATTTGCGGATATGGGAGCCAGGATCCCCAAGGGAATACTGCTGGTCGGACCTCCGGGCACAGGTAAGACGTACCTGGCGCGGGCTGTGGCGGGCGAAGCCGACGTTCCGTTCTTCATCATCAGCGGATCTGATTTCGTAGAGATGTTCGTGGGAGTCGGTGCATCGAGAGTCAGAGACCTCTTTGAGCAGGCGAAGAAGAGCGCTCCGTGCATCGTCTTCATTGACGAGATCGACGCCGTGGGACGGCAGAGAGGCGCAGGTCTCGGGGGCGGCCACGACGAGCGGGAGCAGACGCTCAACCAGTTGCTCGTAGAGATGGACGGCTTTGAGATCAACTCCGGCATCATCATACTCGCTGCTACCAACAGGCCCGACGTGCTCGATCCTGCCCTCCTGAGAGCCGGAAGGTTTGACAGGCAGGTTCTCGTTGATATACCTGACGTAGCAGGCAGGGAAGCCATACTCAAGATACACGCGCGCAACAAGCCGCTCGCCCGCGATGTCGATCTCAACATCCTGGCAAGGAGGACTCCGGGGTTCACCGGAGCAGACCTCCAGAACCTCTTGAATGAGGCGGCGCTTCTCGCTGCAAGGTTCAATCACAGGGAGATCACGATGGCGCACGCAGAGGAGGCAATCGAGCGGGTGATCGCCGGTCCTCAGAGGAAGAGCCACGTGATCAGCGAGAAGGAAAGGGACATCGTTGCGTATCACGAGAGCGGGCATGCGCTAGTCGGCAAACTGCTTCCGGGTGCGGACCCTGTTCACAAGGTGAGCATCATACCCAGGGGCAGGGCTGGAGGCTATACACTCCAGCTCCCTGAGGAGGATCGCAGGTACCGCACGAAGTCGCAGATGATGAACGATGTGGCCATGCTGCTCGGAGGCAGGGTCGCGGAAGAGCTGATGCTCGGCGAACCGAGCACTGGTGCGCACAACGATCTCGAGCGCGCGACAAAGATCGTGCGCCAGATGATCACCGAGTTCGGAATGAGCGAGGAGCTTGGCCCGCTGACCTTCGGAAAGAGCCATCCGGATCAGGTGTTCCTGGGCAGAGATCTGGCAAGAGATCGGGACTACAGCGAGGAAGTGGCTGCAGCGATCGATCGCGAAGTGCGCAGGATCATAGATGAGTGCCACGAGAGGGCAAAAGCGATACTGGTGGAGAACAAGGACAAGCTGATCCTGCTTGCCAACACTCTCAAGGAAAGAGAGACGCTCGAGCGGCACGAGATCGACGAGCTTCTGGAGACCGGAAGGCTCAGCGGCGCCGGAGATTCCGCTCCTCGGCAACAGGCGGCTCCGCCGGCGGGCGATACACGCAGAATCGATGCTGCAAGCAAGGAACGCCCAGAAGAGCAGCCCAGGCAGGACAGAGCGTTCTCGACTGAAGACGAGGGATCCGGCCAGCGGGTTGAGGGGGACAAGGGTCTGTCGGCGGCACCTGCGGGTAGCGACGCCGTAAGCCAAGACGTCTCGAGCCGTGACGCAGGCGACGGGCAGCGGCGGCGTGAGAAGAGCTCCGCTGCAGCGAGCCCGGCGGCAGAAGAGAAGAAAGACCTGCGATCGGCGATGGAGTAGAGCAAGGCAGCCTGAGTGCCAAGTGCTCCGGGATGATCGGGGCTGGAGCAGCGAAACCGGTGGAACAACAGTGTTGCCCGGCCCACAGACATGGTGTAGAATGTAGCTGAGCCTAAGGTATAGAGCGCAGCTGAGTCTGCGGATGGCATTCCCGATGAAGAAGCCATACCCGTTGGTCGTACTCGGCTGAGTTCGATGGAAGACAAGTCCGCTTGGATCTGACAGGACCGAGACGGAGCGTTCCGCAGTCGCCGTGGCTGGCGGCAGAGAATGTATCCAGAGCGCATTGACGAGCGCCCTCGATCTGTCTGGATCGGCGGCGCTCTTCTCATATTCAGGCAGGAGCGCCGGCGGCAGGACTGTCTCAGGAAGCTGTTTCAGGAAGCTGTTTCAGGAGGCCGGCACAGTGAAGTGTCAATCCAGTGCTGAGACCAGGATAGGGATCATCGGGGCCGGAAGAGTCGGCACGGCGCTCTCGCTCGCTCTTACTGGTGCAGGAATGGAGATCACAGGAGTGATGAGCAGGAGCAGAGCATCTGCCGACCGGCTTATTGAGCTCGCCGGTCTCGATTCGTCTGCCAGATGTGACAGCCCGAGCGAGGTTTTCGAGCGATGCGAAATCCTGTTCATCTCAGTGGGCGACGACGCTATCGAACAAGTAGCCAGGCAGATCGTTGATGGGTTCAGCTCCGGCAGCGAAGCGCCAGTATCTTCCGACGCTGCTCTTGCGATCGATCCGTCTGCAGCGGGGCAGACGCCTCGAGTCGCGGCGCATCTAAGCGGAGCACTGGGATCGTCGGTTCTTTGGCCTCTCAGGAGGCTCGGAGCGTCAGTGGCCTCGCTGCACCCGGTCAAGTCCTTTTCTGAGGATCCGAGGGCTTCTGCAGATCTGACAGGCACTGTGGCCACGATCGAGGGGGATGCTCGCGCAGTAGATACGTTGGAGCGCCTGGCTGCAACGCTGGGTATGAAGGCCGTTCGCCTGCAGAGCGATCAGAAGCCTCTGTACCATGCGGCCGCGTGCATAGCATCGAACTACATGGTGACACTGTTCGCGTTGTCACTGGCACTCATGGAGTCGTGCGGCATTGAGGAGAGCGTCGCAAGGGCTGCTCTTTCGCAACTGGTCAGAGGGACTGCGCAGAACCTCACAGATCGTCCTCCTGGCCGCGCGCTTACCGGACCGATTGCGCGGGGCGACGTGCGGACGATCCGTGGGCATTTGGAGGCGTTGAAGAGTCATGAAAACCGCAGTGCAGAGTCCGTATACCGGATGCTCGGACTCGAGACTGTTGACCTCGCTGAACAGAGCGGCCGTGTGTCGCCGGAGACGGCTGGAGAACTGAGAGCAGTACTGTCTGGAGACCGATTTGCAGCGCTGCGAGTCCAAGAATAGGAGGCGAATCACCGGTGTCAACTGAGACAACCGCCAACGTCAAGAGAGTCACGGCTACCACCTTCATCGAGATGAAGCGTGAAGGGAAGCCGATCGCGATGTTGACCGCATACGACTACCCGACGGCTCTGTACCTGGACAAGGCGGGCATAGACGGCATCCTCGTCGGGGATTCGGTTGCAATGGTCGAACTGGGTTGTGAAACTACGCTTGACGCGACGATGGACATAATGGTGCATCACACTAAGGCCGTGCGCAGAGGGGTAAAGCGCGCACTCCTTGTGGCGGATTTGCCGTTCATGTCGTATCAGATATCGACTGAGAGAGCGTTGGAGAACGCCGGCAGGTTTGTGCAGGAGGCCGGAGCGGATGCAGTGAAGCTCGAGGGCGGAGAGGTGGTCGCAGACCAGATAGAGGCTATCGTCGATGCAGGCATACCTGTGATGGGACACCTCGGAATGACTCCGCAGTCGTTTCACAAGTTCGGCGGATACGGCCTTCAGGCGACGACACCTGAAGCTGCAAGACGTCTCATAGACGAGGCTCTGCTGTTGCAGGATCTGGGCTGCTTCTCGGTCGTTCTGGAGAAGATACCGTCCGAGCTTGCGGCATTGGTCAGCAAGAAGCTCGCGATTCCTACGATCGGCATAGGCGCGGGCGTCTCGTGTGACGGGCAAGTGCTCGTAACCCATGACATGCTCGGGATGTTTGAGCGCTTCAAGCCCAAGTTCGTCAAGCAGTATCTCCAGCTGGGGGCCCTGATCCAGCAGGCTTTCGGGGAGTACATCGACGACGTGAGAACCAAGCGGTTCCCCGCGGAGAGTCATTCGTATCCCATGGATCCCGAGGTTTTCGCCGAGATCGAGAGGATGGTGCAAGAGGAGCGATGAGACTTGTAAAGACCATCCGCGAGCTCAAGCAGGAACTCGAACCCATCAGACGCAGCGGCGTGACAGTGGGATTTGTGCCTACCATGGGTTATCTGCACGAAGGGCACCTGTCGCTGATGCGCAAGTCGGTTGAGGAGTGCGGCTTCACGGTCGTCAGCATCTTCGTCAATCCGACCCAGTTCGGGCCCGGCGAGGACTACGATCGGTACCCCAGAGATCTCGAGAGAGACCTCTCGATGTGCAAGTCCGTTGGAGTCGACCTGGTGTTTGCGCCCGGCGTGTCTGAGATGTACGAACCTGACGCCTGCACCCGGGTTACCGTGAGCGGATTGACTCAAAACCTGTGCGGCAGGAGCAGGCCTGGACACTTCGACGGAGTGACCACAGTTGTATGCAAGCTGTTCAACATGGTGAGGCCGGACAGAGCCTACTTCGGACAGAAAGATGCACAGCAGGTGGCGGTGGTCCGGCGTATGGTCAGGGACCTCAACATACCTGTTGAAGTAAGAGAGATGCCGACCGTCAGAGAGCCTGACGGATTGGCGATGAGCTCGAGAAACGTCTACCTGTCTCCAGACCAGCGAAGGGCTGCGCTCTCGCTCCATAGATCGCTGCGGACCGCTGCTGACATGATCGAGAAGGGCGAGAGATCTGCAGCGAAGATACGGGAGCGCATGATCGATATCATCCTCTCCTCAGGGCTCGCTGAGCTAGACTATGTGGAGATAGTGGATGCGGACTCTCTTCGGAATATTGACACCCTCAAGGGCGAAGTGCTCATAGCTGTTGCGGTGAAGTTCGGTCAGACGCGATTGATCGACAACATCAAGGTGGTGGTCCACTAGATGCTGAGAACGATGTGCAAATCCAAGATACACAGAGCGACGGTGACCGCTGCGGATATCAACTACGTTGGGAGCATCACTCTCGACACTGACCTGATGAAAGCGGCCGACATCCTGCCCTACGAGCGAGTGCAGGTTGTCGACATCAACAACGGAAACCGCCTCGAAACCTATGTGATACCCGGTGGAAGAGGGACCGGAGAGGTGTGCCTCAACGGGGCGGCAGCCAGACTTATCCAGGTTGGAGACCTGGTGATCGTCATCTCCTACGCGCAATACTCCGAGGAGGAGCTGCGGGAGTTCAAACCGAAGGTCGTTTTTGTGGACAGAGACAACCGCGTCGTCAGTGTAGAGGAGAAAGAGATAGCCGGGGAGATAGTGATTTGACGCTCCGAAAGGTCTTGTCTGGGTTACTGAAGGCGAACGGATATGTGTCGGGAGGCGCGCTTGCCAAAGGGGCAGGCGTGTCCCGCAACACCATCTGGAAAGCCGTTGAGCAGCTGCGTGCGGACGGTTACCAGATTGAAGCTGCCCCCAGGCGAGGCTACAAGCTGATCTCGAGTCCGGATTGCTTGAGGGACTACGAGGTCTTGTTGCATCTGAAGACCGTGGACCTGGGCAAGCCCATTCACTGCCTGGACCGCGTGGACTCGACCAATCAGTTTGCCAGGCAAGAGGCTCGACAGGGCGCCCCTCACGGGACACTCGTTGTGGCGGAGGAGCAGACGGCGGGCAGAGGCAGGCTCGGAAGGACCTGGACGTCATGGCCTGGAGCGAGCTTGTGCTTTTCCCTAGTCCTCAGACCGAACGGTGTGGCTCCGACAGACGCCCCTCAGCTGACTCATGTAGCTGCCCTGGCAGTGGCAAGAGCGCTGAGGAACGACCTCGGTATCGACGCCCGCCTCAAGTGGCCGAACGACGTTGTCGTCGATGGCAGGAAGCTGTGCGGAATCCTGGTAGAAATGAGCTGTGAGCTCGACCTCATCCACTACGTGATCCTTGGGATCGGTATCAACGTCCATCGACCTTCGGGAGATCTGCTGGAGGGCGGCCTGGCAGGTAAGGCTGCAGTGCTTGACGAGTTCGTGGGAGCCCCTGTGAAGCGAGCGCTGCTGCTAGGAGCCATCCTCGCGAGCCTCGAGCAGTGCTACATAGATTGGCTGAACAAAGGTTTCGAGGAGATCCGGAGAGAGGTCAAGTTGCTGTCAAGCACCCTCGGCCGCCATGTGGAAGTTGCGGCTCCCGATGGCCCGGTCGCCGGCGTAGCGGTTGATATCGACTCGCGGGGCGCGCTCGTGGTGGAGGAGCCTGCAGGCGAGTTCAGGAAGATATACGCAGGCGATGTCACAGCATAAAAGCGCCTGGGCGGTGTCAACATAAGAAGTGCATTGGGGAGAAACCCGCCTTTACTGTCATCTGTTATGGCGAGCAGACCCCGTGCAGAGGCTCGCCCGGTCTGGAATCGTGTCCTCCGGGCGAGTCGTGTTGTGTGTAGGGGAGGACTTGGCTGGCAGCTTGGCGAATGACCTGACGTTTAGGAGAAAAATACAACGGCGCAGTGGAGGACAGAACGGAGGACGGAGTTGATGGAGTTTCTGCACGAATCGGATCATGAGAAGTTCCACTTCCGCACGATAGATGAAATCGTCCGAAAAGCCGGAGAGTTGGGACTCATCATACCGGTCAGCGAAAACCTGGAGGTGCTCAGCGAACCTGTGAAGCTGAGCTGGGCGGAAATCCCTAACTCGCTGAGCATTCACGCGATGGAGGGCTGCGACGGAACTCGGGGCGGTGATCCCGCAGAGTTGACTTATAGGAGATACCGCAGGTTCGCCTCTGGCGGAGCAGGCCTGCTCTGGGGCGAGGCGACTGCCGTCGTAGAGGAAGGCAGAGCGAACCCGCGCCAGCTCTGGATTAGAAGGGAGAACCTGGAGGCGTTCCGTGCCCTCAGGCAGGAGATGAGAGATGCGGCTCGCACCGTGTCGCCGGATCACTCTCCGATCACTGTCGTCCAGCTGACACATTCCGGACGATACTCGAAGCCCCGCGGAAAAGCGCAGCCGGTGATCGCGCATCATTCGCCCTATCTTGATCCCACCCATGGTTTGCCTGCCGACTACCCGCTGATAACCGACAGCGAGCTAGACGCCCTTCAGGACAAGTATGTGGAAGCAGCCCGCCTGGCGCGAGACGCCGGGTTTGAGGCGGTAGACGTGAAGGCGTGCCACGGGTATCTCGTGTACGAGCTGCTCGGTGCCTTCACCAGGGAGAACAGCAAGTACGGCGGCAGCTTCGAAAACAGAACCCGCTTCCTCCGCGAGGTGTGCGCGCGAATCCGAGAGGAAGTGCCAGACATAGCCGTGGTGACGCGGCTCACTGTGTATGATGCGACTCCGTATCCATATGGCTTCGGCATGGCCACTGATGGCAGCCTCAAGCCCGACCTGTCCGAGCCTATTCAGCTCATCCGGATGCTCAAGGACATCGGAGTGGAATTGGTCAATGTGGCGACAGGCAATCCCTACTACAACCCACACATCGAGCGCCCGTTTGACACGCCTGTGGCCGGAGCATACGTGCCGAGAGAGCATCCTCTGGCGAACATCGGCGAGAACATGAGGATCACTAGAGAGATATCGAGGGCAGTGCCGGAAGTGAAGACGATATTCTCCGGGATCTCCTGGCTGCGCCACTTCATCCCTCAGGTCGCTGCCGGCCTCAAATCGGAGGGGTACTGCGACATAGTGGGCGTCGGCAGGACTGCATTCGCGTGCCCGCACTTCGCCAAGGACATCCTCGAGAAGGGAAAGCTGAATCCGACCGAACAGTGCATCGCATGCTCATCTTGCACTCAGATCATGAGGGACGGTGGGCGGACAGGGTGTCCTGTGAGGGACTCGGAGATCTACGGACCGATCTACATCGCCGGCCGGCTCAAGGATCCGGAATACGTAAGGCAGCTGGCGGCGAAATGCAGAGATTGCAGCGCACCGACCTGCCAGGAAGGATGCCCTGCCGGAGTTGATGTGCCCGCCTTTGTGCAGGCGATCGCACGCGGAGAGGATCGGAAGGCGTATGAGGTCTTGCGACAGGCCAACGCCTTGCCTGAGACCTGCGCGTACGTCTGTCCTGCTGATGAACAGTGCGAGGGCAGGTGCGTCCAGCGGACGCTGGAGTGCAGTTCAGTGCCTATCAAGGTATTGCAGAGATACGTCAGTGAAAAGGCTCGCCTGGAAGGGTGGACTGGAGTTGAGCTTCCCGTGCAGGCTTCTGGATACAGCGTTGGGATTATCGGTGCAGGACCGGCAGGCGTCGCCTGTGCTGTGAGGTTGCTTGAGCTAGGACATTCGGTCACGATATACGACAGTTCGAAGTCGGTGGGCGGCACGGCTGCAGCAGTCATCCCTGAAGACAGGCTCTGCAGCAATGTTATGGTAGACGAGATCAACGCAATTCTCGGACGGATCGGCGAAGATCGGCTCAAGTGGGAGAGAAGCGTCGTCGACTCGGATCAGAATCTGGATACGCTCCTTGAGCGGCACGACGCGGTCTTTGTCGGCGCCGGACTGCAGGCAGCAGCGACTCTCCTGGACGAAGCCCGTCAGGCCGGCCAGGGTGCGCTTGCAGCCTCGAGATCTGATGCCGCTGCCAACACCGGCGTGGTTGATGCTTTGGCTTTCCTGCGCCAGGCCAAGCAGGGACTGATTACGTCGCTGAAGGGCAGCGCGGCGGTGATCGGCGGCGGCAACACGGCGATGGATGCGGCCGTCACTGCAGCGAAGCTGGGGGCTGACGACGTGTATGTCATCTACAGGCGCTCGTACGTTCAGATGCCGGCCTGGCCGAGCGAGCGGCAGAAAGCGCTCGACCTCGGAGTGCATTTCCTCATGCTGCAGCAGCCAGTAGGATACGCATTCGATTCGTCTGGCACTCTGGTAGGCGTGCGGATCGTGCGGACCAGATTGGGAGAGCCTGATGCGAGCGGCCGCCGCAGCCCGCAGCCGATGGACGGGACTGAGTATCTGCTTCCTGTCGACATGGTGATAGAGGCGATAGGGCAGAGAGCGTCTGACAGCCTGCAAGAGGCTCTTACGGGTGTCGAGTTTTCCAGAGGCCTGATCAAGACCAAAGAAGGGACCCATCAGACGTCTCGCAAAGGCGTGTATGCAGGCGGCGACGTGGTCAACGGCGGCGACACAGTAGCCAGAGCCGTCGCCCACGGGTACGCGGCAGCCGGTGAGATAGACGAGTTCCTGAAGACGCTCTCTCAGCAGCCACAGGCCAAGAGTGTATAGTGCGGTCGGCGCAGAACGTGAAGTTCAGCCCGCCCAGAGCGTGTAGTGATTCGCGGTCCTTCTCGGTGCGACGGGCATCAGATGCTCGCCGCACCTCGACAACATGACAGAACCTGCTATTGACACGGACTGACCTGTTTGGTATCATGGTTCTTGCATCTGGACCGGTGCGCTTGCGAATGAGTAGCTCGGTTAGGATGCAAACAAGAGAATAGACATTGGTCATCGTGCCGAAGTGGTGGAATTGGCAGACGCGCAGCGTTCAGGGCGCTGTGGGCTTCAGGCCCGTGCGGGTTCAACTCCCGCCTTCGGCACCATTTCTTTGTACGGAGCCACTGAAACCTCACTGAGCTGGGGTGGAGGTGGCTCTTCTGTTTGTATGGGGTGAGAAAAAGAGGATTCTGCCAACAGCTTGCCAACCAAGAGCATTCGGGAAGCATTGCTCGAGTCTCGGTCTGTATCTGGCCTCGCCTCCGGCTTGGGTGTGGAGGGACACCGAGGTATAAAGAAACAGCATGGTCGTTGTGTCACTGGGGCGAACCCAGCACCTCTGCCCACGTCGACGCAGGCTGGCCATGCTGTCAGTACCTAATATGTGAGCTTTCACCTTCATAATACCCGTTGTAGACGACGTGTCAACCATCATTTTACATCGCACACGTCACCTCAGCTAGAGATGCCCACGCCGGTTTGTTACCTGCCCTCTGCGGCCGGGACGAAATCGATCTAGATGTCATTGACTCTGGTAATACCAAGTATTATCATGTGAGTGTACCAAGTTAGGCGGAGGGTGCCACATGAGGAGACGATTAGCCGGCGCGATCAGCGTTGTTGCCCTGTTCCTGTTCGTGATATCGATCCTGTATTCCATTTCGACGTATCGCACGTACGGTGCTGCCGGGACAGTCGACGTTTCGGTCGGGATCCCTCCTTTGGCGTACCTAGTCGAGCGGATAGGCGGCGAGCGCGTGTCCGTCAGCACGCTGGTGGTTTCCGGGCAGGACCCTCACACGTTTGAGCCTACTCCGAGGCAGGTAATGAGCCTAACGAGTGCAGACGTGTACTTCAGCGTCGGTCTCCCGTTCGAAGAACGACTGCTCCACAAGATCGCGGGCTCAGGCTCGAGGCTTGTTGTTGTCGATACAGCTCAGGGGATCGAGTGTGAGCCGCGTGACGCTTCGTCCGAAGGAGATATTTCGGCAGACGAACACGGCTCGCCGGATGCAGATCATGTAGACGACGAAGCCGATGACATCCATGACGCCCATGGCGCCCATGATGACCCGCACATCTGGCTCTCTCCCGCACACCTGATGGCGCAAGCCCGAACGATAGCTGATTCGTTGGCGACGCTGGATCCAGTGCATGCTGCGGAGTATGAACGGAATCTCCTGAACCTGCTTGACGACATCGCTGAGGTAGACAAGAGCATACGTGCAGAGCTCCAGCAGTGGCGCGGTCGTGAGTTCCTCATCTATCACTCGGCGCTCTCTCATTTCGCTGAGACCTATGGACTCGTTGAGATATCGATAGAGACAGACGGCAAGAGCCCAGGAGCGAGAGCTCTGGAGAACATCATCGAGAGAGCCAGGGCTGGCCGTATCCGCACGGTGTTCGTTCAGCCGCAGTTCGACAGCTCGGTGGCACAGCTGATCGCCGAAGCCCTCGGTGCCGATGTCGTGAGTCTGGATCCTTTGGAAAAGGACATCCTGAGCAATCTCAGGTCGATCGCAGCAAGTCTCGCTGACTCGTTGCGGGACTGAAGCGAGGTGAACAGCTCCGGTGAGTAGTACCGATATAGAATTCGAGGACGTGAGCTTTTCATATGGTGGGGTTCCCGTAATCACTGGCGTGAACCTGGCGATCAACGAAGGCGACTTCGTATACGTGATCGGTCCGAATGGCAGCGGGAAGACCACTCTCCTGAAGTTGGTGGTCGGTCTGGTGCGGCCGCAACAGGGGACGGTTCGTGTCTTCGGTTTGGCGCCGGAGAAGGCCAGGAGCCGTATAGGCTATGTCGCGCAGTCTTCGAGGCACGACGCAGGGATTCCTATGAGTGTCAGAGACGTCGTGCTCATGGGACGCCTGTCGGCGAACCGAATTGGCCGATACGAGGACGAAGACCTGGCAGCGACCCAGAGGATTCTGGAGAGACTGCAAGTCGTTGACCTAGCCGACAGACCATTTTCGGATCTATCGGGCGGGCAGAAGCAGCGGGTCTTGATCGCTCGTGCGCTGGTGAGCGATCCGGACCTGGTATTGCTTGACGAGCCGACAGCGAACATCGATGTAGAAGCCAGAGAGGGTATTCTGGACCTCTTGGAGGAGCTTCGCGGAGAGATCACCATAGTGATGGTGTCGCACGACGTCGGGTTCGTCCCGCACAGCGTCAACAAGGTCGTGTGCGTGAACCGCAGTGTAGTGATGCATCCTACCGGCGAAATAACGGCTGAGAGTGTGGACCAGGTGTTCGGAAGGCAGATGCGGCTGGTCCGGCACGACCGCTTGTACTGCGAGGTGCCAGGCCATGATGTCTGACTTTATTCAAGCACTGCTCAATCCGCACGTTCGGTTCCTCAGGTACGCGCTGATCGGCGGAATCCTGGCGAGCATGTCGTTCGGCGTGATGGGAACGTACGTTGTCGTCCAGCGCATCAGCTACGTGGCCGGTGCCATATCCCATGCTGTGCTGGGTGGAATAGGTGTGGCACTGTACCTCAACAGAGCGAAGGGTCTTGAGTTCATACTGCCCATACATGGGGCGCTGGCTGCAGCACTGCTCGCCGCACTGGCCGTCGGCATCGTCAGCGTCTACGCGAAGCAGCGCGAGGACACGGCGCTCGGAGCGCTCTGGGCTACCGGAATGGCTGTGGGCATGATCTTCCTGGCAAGAACTCCCGGCTATGTCGATCCCATGAGCTACCTGTTCGGCAACATACTGATAATGTCGAAGCAGGACCTCTGGATGATCGCGGGACTCGACGTGTTGGTCCTGGCGGTCGTGGCGGTGTTCTACAACCAGTTCGCTGCGCTTGTCTTTGATCAGGAGTTCGCGATGGCGCGTGGCCTCCGGGTGGGCGTCTACTCGATGCTAATGCTCTGCCTCGCGGCTCTCACTGTAGTGCTCATGGTTGGGACAGTGGGCATTGTGATGGTTGTAGCTCTGCTGACGCTGCCCGCGGCAATTGCGAGTCTGTTCTGCAGGTCTCTCAAGAGCATGATGGTTGTGTCTGCGGTGTTGTGCATGGTGTTCACCACTGCGGGGCTAGGGTTCAGCTACACGAGTGACCTTCCAACCGGCCCGTCGATCATAGTGATCGCGGGGCTTGTCTACCTATCTACCCTTGTCGGCGTCCGGATTCGCAGAAGAGTAGTCGGCCCTGTCCGTGCAGGCAGAAGCTCAGTGCGGGATGAAGCAGGGTGTCAGGGGAGTGTGTGCGATGAGCAAAGCATCAAGACAAGAAATCATCACGTTCAAGGTTGACGAGGAACTGGCCAAGGCGATGAACGGCGTGCCGAATCGCTCGGAGTTCATCCGAAGGGCGATCTTGGCGGCCCTCGATAACATATGCCCGCTCTGCAGGGGCACTGGGACCCTCACAATGGACCAACAGCGTCACTGGGAGTCTTTCGCAAAGAATCACTCTGTGGCGCTGTGCACGGACTGCAGCGCTGTCCACCTAGTGTGTGCAGCCTGCGACCCGAACCGCTGCCACGAAGGCTCAGAAGGGGCTTGAGCAGCACTCACCGCCTGCTGCTCTGAAGGCCGATCTCTTTGAACACTCTGATCCTGTCCTCGAGCTTGGGCCAGCGGAGGATAGTGTCGTCGGAAAACATCCCTTGGTTTGGATCTACCGTCGCTGTCAGTTCGTGACCGATCAGGGCCCACGTGGAGTCAATGAGGTTGTGGAATTCTGGGTTCCTCAGTGCCATACAAACGAAGGATTGGCGGGGCGAGTTTATGTCTTCGCCGCTGATCTGGAAGAAACCATGCAGATCGCATAGCCGCTTCACGGTCTTGAGCTGCTCTGGAGCGTTGCGAGTCGGCATGTATGTGACCGCGTTGAACCCGAGCTTCTTGAGGACTTCGAACAGCTCCTCGATGTAATCGTCTTCGAATTTCTGCGGTTTCTTGTCGCCGGTGACCGACTCTCCGACGTCGCCGAGGTACGCATACGCGAGGATGGCTCCGACCTCCCTTGCGAAGCCCGCGATCTCTTGTACGCTAGGACATTCTGCCGTTGCGTCGACATAGAACATCTGAACCATGTCGCTCTTAAGGGCACCGAGCAGATCATATTCGTACAGACTGTTGTCCGGGTCCAGCAGATGCCCCTTGACGTTACTGCGAACCGTGATCTTGAGCTGCTCTGTCAAGACTTGTACGAGTTGCTCACCCTTGCCGAACCGCTCGATAAGTTTCTTCGACAGTGCGAACAAAAGGTGTCTCTCTGTCACGCTTCCTCCGTTCCGGCTCTCGGAGATCGGCAAGACGTCTTCGTCATAGTCCAGCGAAACTCCGAGGGGCGCGGTGATCGCGTTTATCCGCCGAACCATCGCTCGATTTCGATCGTGCCTGGCCTTTGTGTAGGGGGCAAAGTACGACTGCACATCGTCTATCCGCGTGTGGGGGATCCCATGCAGCGCTACGTACGCCACTGAGCGCTGATCGGGGTTGTTGATCATTCGTCCATTGAGAGGCGTGTCTTGAAAGCCAACCCTGCACTCGACCCCGATCGTCGTGGCCATGCCGGCTATCAGTCCTGCCTCGATGAACTCCCTGGCACCTGCAATGGAATCGTGGTCCATGATTCCCGCAGTCTGCAGCCCAGCTGTGTACGCCATCCACACAGCGCAGGTAGGTGAGTATGGGGAGAAGGAGAAGGTGGTGTGAATATGGTTGTTCACATCTATGCCCTTCGGAGGCTCGGCGATGCGCCCTGCCTTCACGTCATCGATCAAAGCCTTCAGGTTGCTAAGCCTGACCTCTCGGTCAGGGTGGTTCAGGCCTGCAAGTGAGCTTAGACTAGTTGTCTGCATGATGCAATCACCACACAACGCTCTGTGATTCTGCCTCGGGATACTCGCAATTCCGTTCTTCTCTTTTCGCCTGCGAGAGAGGCGAATCCTGCTCGTTCAAATGAACCAACGTTGCATGTGATGCAACATCAGAGTCAACAGAAGGGTCATGAGCAGGGTCACTCGGTGCCGTTCTCATGGCCGCCGGGCTTGGGCCGCGTCCACCTGTCGCATACGGTGCAACAACACGGTGACACTATACTGAGGTGGTTGCCTTGCCTGCGCAGGGATCGACTCTGAAGGGTGCACTGGTGATCGCAACAGTGATCGTCCTGCTGACAGCGATGCAGGCACGAGCACTAGCCACACCTGTGTTCTACGTGTTGATTGTCGACCAGCTGTCACTCGATGACCTGCTCGAACCCGCATTGCCGAACGTCAGTCGCCTGATTGATGAGGGCGGACTGGGCTTGATGAACACAACAACTGCAGGCGCAGCGACGCCTGAGAATGCCGCTGTCACCATTGGAGCTGGGAACAGGGCCCTGGCACCCGCGTCCGCAGGCCAGGCATTTGATCGAGACACGACCCTGGCTCTCTCTGCGGTTCTCTATTCCGGGCCGGAAACCTTTGTGCCAACCGCGTGGAGTACTCAGCAGTCGGAGACGCCTACTATGACCACTGCCGAGCAAGTGTATGAGCGAAGGACCGGCAGGCCCACGGACGGTGAAGTATGCAACCTCTCTATCACTGAAATCAACTCTGCAAACAGGTCGTCGAGTACTGATGCTGTGCCGGGCTCTCTGGGGTCGGCTCTCGCTGATGCTGGAGTGGAGATTCGCTACTACGGGAACGCGGATACCTACACACCGAAACGGCACATGACTGCTGCTTTCATGGATCGATACGGAGTGATCGCACAGGGATCTGTCGATGTGCCCGTAGTAGCGGATGCAGAGAGCGTCTTTGGGATTCGCACCGACTACGACTACCTGGAGGCGCTTGTAGCCAGCGGTTCAGCGGAGGAAATCAGGAGCGATGTCAGCATGGGCAGCAGGCCGGGTGCCAAAGGCAGTGTCGTGGTCTTCGACGTGGGCGACCTGGCCAGGCTGTACGATGCGAACCTGAGCTACGCAGAAAAGACAGTGGCGGCCATGAGGCGTCGGATCATTGAGCGCCTCGACGGGCTTATCGGTGCGATCATCGACGACGCCGACGATGGCGACATGCTGATGGTGTTGGTGCCCACGCCGGCTCGACACCAAGCCGCAGCAGGCAACTCGTTCACCCCACTGATTCTGTGGCGCGCGGGCGGAAGACCTGGGGTTCTCACCTCGACCACCACGAAACGCAAGGGAATCGTCACTAACCTCGATGTCGCGCCAACCATCCTGGCGGCGCTTGGAGTGACCGTGCCTGAGTCCATCCGGGGGCATGGACTGGAGGTCGTTGAGTCGAACAACTCTGCACAGTTCGTCGCAGCTCTGGCCGAGCGCTCAGTAGCGACAAGTCTGCAGCGCAAGACCATCCTGCATCCGATCGTATCGGCGTACATAGTGCTCTACCTGGCAACTTTGCTCTATATAGTGCTGCGTCCCGGGTTTGCGTGGGTCAACAGAGCGCTTCAAGTGCTTCTTCCGATGATGATGTCTATGCCGCTCGCCCTGCTGATTCTTCCTGTTTTCAGAGTGACTGATGCGCTGCCTGCGCTCGGTTTGGCGCTGGCTCTGGCCCTAGGCCTATCTGTTCTAGCGAACTACCCGGTGAAAAGCACTCTGTGGCCCGTCAGCATCATATCGCTGGCTACGGCTCTGACCATCTTGGCGGACGCTTATACCGGCAGCCACCTGATCCAGAACTCAGTTCTCGGGTACGACCCAATGGCTGGCGCCCGGTTCTACGGCATCGGAAACGAGTACATGGGAGTGCTCGTCGGAGCCGCCATCATGGGCACGTCGTCGCTCTTCGACATCTTCCCTCGATCTGAGCAGTGGTTGCGACGAGCGTCGCTGGCTTTCTACGCGCTCGTTCTCGTCACTATCGCTCTACCTGCGCTGGGAGCAAACGTGGGCGGCGGAATCACCGCAAGCATCTCGCTTGCCGTCACCTCGCTGCTCCTATATCGCACGAGGCTTACCGGCCGTCGAGTAGTGCTAGTACTAGGCGCGAGCGCGCTTGTTGTTGCCGCCAGCACACTGTTTGACCTGTACCTCAATCCCGGAGGGCCTAGCCATCTCGGCAAGGCCGTTCAGATGGTGGATGCCAACGGCTTGTCCGAGGCATTCGCGATCATCCGCCGCAAGGCCTCGATGAACCTCAAGCTGTTCAGGTACAGCGTGTGGTCTCGCGCCTTCGTCATCGCCCTCGCAGTCCTGGCATGGCTTCTCTATCGCCCGACCCCGTTGATGCTGCGGATCAAACGGCTGTACCCTTGTGCAGTTCTCGGTCTGGCTGGCACGATTGTCGGGGCGTTGGTCGCGCTACTTGTCAACGATTCAGGAGTGGTCGCGGGCGCTCTCGTCTTGCACTTTGCCACTTCCACAGTCCTGTTCTTGTCAGTGCGGCTCATATCCGATCGGGAATCAACGCAGTAGAGGATTGGCTCTCTCTCCGTTGAACCATACAAGGTCAGCAGCAGTCGGCCGGAAAATCGATACACCTCTCGGACCGGTGAACACAATCCTTGACTCAGCGATCTGACGAAGATCGCAATCACTACGTCTGTACCTGGAGGTGCGCCAGTATGACGCCGAGAGAGCGAGTGATTCGGTCACTCGAGTTCGATTCGCCCGACAGAGCCCCGAGACACCTCTGGACCCTGCCGGGAATCCAGTTTCAGAGAGCCGACGAGCTGCGTGCAATGACCGAGATGTTCCCTGAGGACTTCGCGGGCCCGCCTTTTGCGTACGGGAAAGCCCTGCGTGCACAAGGCCTGCCGAACCGCAGAGGATCCTACACTGACGAGTGGGGATGCACGTTTGAGGTCTTGGAGGATGGAGTCGTCGGAGAAGTCAAGGCTCCTCTGCTGCAGGACTGGAACGATCTGCATCGAGTGCGTCCTCCTATGGAAATCCTTGATGCAGACTGGGACAGCGTGAGTCAGATTCGAGACTCCGCTGACCGGTTCATCCTTGCCTCTACGACAGTGCGCCCGTTCGAGCGCATGCAGTTCCTCAGAGGAACTGAGAACCTCCTGATGGACATCGCACTCCGGCCTCGCGAGTTCTTCGAACTGCGAGATATGGTCCACGAGTTTTTCCTGGCCGAGCTCGAACACTGGGTGAGAACCGGTGTGGACGGGATATCGTTCATGGACGACTGGGGATCGCAGGCGTCTCTGCTCATATCGCCTATGAGCTGGAGAGTCTTGTACAAACCGCTGTATCAGGAGTACTGCGACTTGATACGCAGCCACGGCAAATACGTGTTCTTTCATTCAGATGGGAATATCGAGGAGATCATCCCAGATCTCATAGAAATAGGCGTGGACGCACTCAACTCGCAGCTGTTCTGCATGGATCTCGAGCGCATAGCGAGCAGGTTCAAGGGTCAAATCACCTTCTGGGGCGAGATAGACCGCCAGTGGCTGCTCCCGTTCGGCACTCCGGACCAGGTGCGGGAAGGCGTAAGGCGGGTCAGAGCTGCGCTCGACGACGGCAGAGGAGGCGTCATCGCTCAATGTGAATGGGGGTTGAGAGACCCGTTCGAGAACATCAAGGCGGTTTTCGAGGCCTGGCTGGAGTAGTTCGAATCTTGCCCTAAACAGGACGTTGCGTGCGGTTTTGCCGAGTGGTATCATGATTGACATGAGGCTGCCGTCGTCAGGCTTTGTCAACCGACAGGCGCTGCCAATTGCCGCCTGTGCCTGCTCGTCTGACGGCCGGTGCCTGATTCCGAAACGCGAGAGGATGGAGAAGAGAGTATGTCGTACGTGTCGGAAGTATTGTCAATGGTCCGCATGCGCAATCCCGCAGAGCCCGAGTTCATCCAGGCCGTAGAAGAGGTCCTTCAGACCTTGGAGCCGGTGCTTGAGAAGTTCCCTGAGTATGAAGAGGCAAGGCTGCTCGAGAGGCTGGTCGAGCCCGAGCGCCAGATCCTGTTCAGGGTGGCCTGGGAGGACGACCAAGGCGAAGTGCACGTCAACAGGGGTTTTCGCGTTCAGTTCAGCAGCGCCATTGGTCCTTACAAAGGCGGCCTGCGCTTCCACAGGTCGGTCAACCTCGGAATCGTGAAGTTCCTTGCGTTCGAGCAGATCTTCAAAAACTCCCTGACCGGACTCCCAATAGGGGGTGCAAAGGGAGGCAGCGACTTCGATCCCAGAGGAAAGTCCGACCGCGATGTCATGAGGTTCTGTCAGAGTTTTATGACAGAGCTGTATAGGCACATAGGTCCTGTGATGGACGTGCCTGCCGGGGACATCGGTGTCGGCAGTCGTGAGATCGGGTATCTGTTTGGGCAGTACAAGAGGATCAGGAGCGTCCACGAAGGCGCCTTGACGGGCAAGGGCATTCATTACGGAGGAAGCCTGGTCCGCAAAGAAGCAACCGGGTACGGGCTGGTCTACTTCATGAGCGAGGCGCTGAACTCTAGAGGGAAGTCCTTCAAGGACGCGACAGTGACAGTGTCCGGCTCTGGCAACGTGGCGATCTATGCAACGGAAAAGGCTCAGGAGCTGGGAGCAAAGGTAATTGCCATGAGCGATTCCGACGGTTTCATATACGACGAGAGCGGAATCGAGCTTGAGACCGTGAAGCGAATCAAGGAAATCGAGCGGGGGCGGATCAAGGAATACGTCAAGTACCATCCGTCGTCTTGCTACACGGAAGGCTCGCGAGGCATTTGGACGCTTAGGGCAGACATAGCGCTTCCGTGTGCGACCGAAAACGAACTCGACCGTGAGTCCGCTGAAACGCTGGTATCAAACGGATGCTACGCCGTTGGAGAGGGCGCCAACATGCCGTGCACACCGGAGGCAATCCAAGTCTTCCGCGACAACGGAGTGCTGGTCGGGCCCGCAAAGGCTGCGAACGCAGGCGGAGTCGCTTGCTCGGCGCTCGAGATGTCGCAGAACAGCATTCGGACATTCTGGAGCTTTGAGGATGTCGACGCCAAGCTGAGGTCGATAATGGCCTCGATCTATCAGAATGCCAGCAAGGCCGCGAGAGAGTACGGGTATGGTGACAACCTGGTGGCAGGAGCGAACATCGCAGGATTCCTGAAGGTCGCTCGCGCAATGATGGCACAAGGTATCGTATAGCCTTGAGTCGAGAGGTGGTGCGGATGAACGCGCACATGGACAGGCTGATCGAACGCCGCCCGGAACTGGACGCATGCCGGTCAGAGATCCTGAGGGCGTTCACGGTCATGTGCGATTGCTTCAGAGAGGGCGGCAAGCTTCTGCTGTGCGGCAACGGAGGCAGCGCGGCCGACTGCGAGCACTGGTCAGGCGAGTTGCTCAAGGGATTCGTCAGTCGGCGGCCTCTATCGGCTGAGCAGAAGAAGCTGCTGCCCTCCCACCTGTCTGAGAAGCTGCAGGGAGGACTGCCCGCCATTCCGCTGCCGTCTCTCATTTCAGCCGGAACAGCGTTCGCCAACGATGTATCGGCAGACATTGCTTTTGCCCAGCTCGTCTGGGCCTTGGGATCTCCGGGTGATGTCCTGGTGGGACTGAGCACGTCAGGCAACGCCCAGAACGTATGCTTCGCAGCGCAGGTCGCTCGTGCCAAACAGATGACGACCATAGGCTTGACAGGCCGCAGCGGTGGAAGACTGGCTGAGCTCGCCGACATCACCGTCAAGGTGCCGGCGACGGAGACCTATGAAGTGCAGGAATTGCACGGGTCTGTGTACCACTGCCTGTGCCTGATGATCGAGGAAGAACTGTTCCCCAGTAATGCCCCGGATGAGGCACGGAGTTGAGATCTAATGAGCGCATCCACAGACCGAATGAACCTGTCGTCAATCCGGGGATTCCTCCTCGATATGGACGGGACCATATACCTTGGAAACAGGCTGCTGCCCGGAGCTCTAGAGTTCGTTACCAGGTGCAGGGAGAGCGGGCGGCGGGTGTTGTTTCTCACCAACAACTCCTCCAAGAGCGCGGTTGAGTACGCTCACAAGCTCAACGCCCTGGGGATCGCTGCATCGGAGCAGGACATCCTCACTTCGGGCGAAGCCACTGTCTCGTATTTGAGGGCAGCGGGCTTCGGTTCCAGCGTCTATCTGCTCGGCACGAAGCCTCTGCAGGACGAGTTCAGTAGAGCAGGATTCGAGTTCGATTCCGACCATCCAGACGTCGTCGTGCTGGGGTTTGACACTGACTTGACCTACGACAGGCTGCGAAGGGCCTGCGACCTGATTCGCAGAGGAGTCCCGTTCGTAGCGACACATCCGGACATCAACTGTCCCACCGAAAGCGGACCTATTCCCGATTGCGGCTCCATCATAGCTGCGATACGCGAGTCCACCCGCCGCACTCCAAAGGTCATCGGCAAGCCCAACCCTGAGATGATTGAGAGCGCCATGAGAAAGATCGGTGTCCGAAGACAAGAAACGGCAATGGTCGGCGACAGACTGTACACGGACATCGCGATGGCTGTGGCTGCTCAGATAACAGGCATACTCGTGCTGTCTGGAGAGACGCAGAGATCGGATCTGAGCGAGTCAAGATACACTCCGGATCTTGTCGTGGACTGCATAGGCGATCTCGTCGGGCTTCTGTGATTCGAGCGGAGATACCTGCCGGGAACCCGCAGCAGTCGCAGGCCTACAGTAGGCCGCTGAACTGCTGCAGGCCGTGAGCTTTGGTAAGCCAGAGACTACGGTAAGCCTCAAGCTACAGCAAGCCGCAAGACTGCCACGGGCGCTATTCACTTGCTGCAGACGCTGCGGCGCCCACCTCGCCTGCTTTGGCGATAGCCATCTTGGTGCAGAACGGACCTATAATCTCGTAAACCACTACTGAGCCTAGGATGACCGTCGTGACCATCGCCGCTATGTCAGGGAAGCTCTGTTGCACGAGGAGCGTAACGCCGATCGCCACGCCTGCCTGGGGAACCAGGCCCAGACCGAGGTATCTCAACACAGGGGGTGGAGCCTGACCGAGCTTAGCACCCACCGCCGCCCCTATGACCTTTCCAATCACCCTGCTGACGATGTAGGCGACTCCGATGGCACCAACCTGTGCAAGCAAGCCCAGGTGCAGGTTCGCGCCTGCAAGCACGAAGAACAGGACATAGATCGGCGTGTCAACCGACTTGAGCAACCCAAACAACCGGTCAGATTCGCGGGGGAGGGTGTTTACTGTGGTGATGCCAAGCGCCATGCATGCCAGCAGTGACGACAGACCGAGCACTTCAGCCGCGCCAGCAGTGCCAAACACAAACCCCAGAGCAACGACCAGTCGGTCAGGCTGCTCCTTCAGGCGAGTGGCAATCGTCAGAAGAATCAGTCCAGCAACTGCACCCAGCAGGAGAGAGCCCAGCAGCTCCCAGAGTGGAGAGGCGATCATGGCTGCCAACCCTCCACTGAACGTACCGGATAGCACCTTGGCGGACGCCGATGCCAGCCCGAAGGCGATCAGACAGAGAGCGTCGTCGATCGCTACCACGGCCAGCAGGTTTTGCGTCAGCGGCCCGCTCGCTTTGTATTGGCGAAGAACCATGATGGTCGCGGCCGGAGCGGTCGCACATGAGATGGCTCCGAAGATCAGCGCCAGATAGAGCTCGACGTCCAGGAGGAAGTGCAGGGTAAGCGTGACGAAGCAGAATGCCCCTAACACCTCAAAGATGGCTATGAGAACCGCACTCTTGCCGCACTTCCTCAGCTGAGCGAGCGAGAACTCGCCGCCTATCAGAAACGCGATGATGCTCAGAGCAATGCTGTTGATCGGCGTCAGAACGGAGATGCTCTCCGTCGTTATTAGCCCCAACAGCGATGGACCCAGCAGAAGACCGATGAGAAGGTAGCCGGTCACGGCCGGCAGTTTGACGTAGTTGATGAGCCTGCCGGCAGCGAAGCCTGCCAGCAATATGAATCCCAAGTACGTTGTCGTGTTCATAGCCTAAGACTCCTGCTCCAAGGTGTCAGTCACTGTTCGCTTGCCTGCGCGCATATTGCAGCTCTTGCTTTGCCCTTTGCTGAGACTGTTGTGGTGTCTATTGCTAGGGCTGCTGCGCTTGTTCTTGTGCCTGCTGCCGGAACTTGCGCCCGACTCCAACCGCCCTGATCACAGGGACAACGAACATCATCCCGGTGAAGGCCTCTTCGAAGCCGTGGAACATCGCGGAGAGTTTCTCGATTGCCTTGTCTATCTTCTCCGGATGTCTCGACAGCGCAAAGATCGTTCTGTTGCCTTCACGCTCATTGGCCATCAGACTCCGCAGTCCAAAGAAAATCGGGGCGTGATCGGAGAGCACCTTCGCCATTCCCTGGGTCTCCATGATGGTGGCGCCTCGGATCTCGCACTCGAGCAAGACCTCGAGGACCTGATCCAGTTTGTCCGGGTCGCTTATGACGACAAACAGGGCCTGGATGTTCTCGACGTTCATCATGAGCCTCCTCCCGTGAAATGCGCTGTTCGACGTGCTTCACATGGATTCTACCTCTGTTCGCCGCGTCGGTCAATCTGACATGCAGCAAGAAAGAAGAGAGGCGGGGCAAGCCCGCCTCCCATGATATCTGTTGGTCAACCGGTTTCTTTCGCCCGGCAGATTTCTGCCCGGCGACTCGCTGGACTAGTACATGTCTCCCATTCCGGCGCCAGGTCCTCCGCTGACCTTCTCCTCTTCCTTCGGGATGTCGGAGATCAAGGCTTCGGTGGTGAGCAGCATGGACGCGATGCTCGCCGCGTTCTGGAGTGCGCTCCTGGTGACCTTCACCGGGTCGACTATTCCGGCGTCGACCATCTTGACAAACTCTCCGGTGATAGCGTTGAGGCCCCACCCGAGATTGCCGGAAGCGGTCGCTTCCTTCACCTTGTTGACGATGACGGAGCCCTCGAGTCCGGCGTTGACGGCGATCTGCTTGAGCGGCTCCTCAAGTGCCTTCTTGACGATGTTGATGCCGACGAGCTCGTCGCCAGTGGCCTGCAGCTGCTCCATCGCGGGGATGATGTTGATCAGGGAGACTCCGCCGCCTGCCACAATCCCTTCCTCGACTGCAGCTCTGGTTGCGGAGAGAGCATCCTCGATCCTGTGCTTCTTCTCCTTCAGCTCAGTCTCGGTGGAGGCGCCCACGCGGATGATCGCGACGCCGCCAGACAGCTTGGCCAGGCGCTCCTGGAGCTTTTCTCTGTCATAGTCGGAATCGGTCTCTTCGATTTGCTTCTTGATCTGATTGATCCGGCCCTGGATGGCTTCACGCGAGCCGGCGCCCTCAATGATGGTGGTCTTCTCGCGGTCGATCTTGACGCGCTTCGCTCTGCCGAGCCTGTCGAGCCCTACGTTCTCGAGCTTCAGGCCGAGGTCCTCAGAGATGAAGGTGCCGTCTGTGAGGACTGCAATGTCCCCAAGCATGGCCTTTCTCCTGTCTCCGAATCCAGGGGCCTTGACTGCGGCAACGCTGAGCGTGCCTCTGATCTTGTTGACAACCAGCGTCGCAAGGGCTTCGCCCTCGACATCCTCAGCGATGATGAGCAGGGACCTGCCGGCTCTGGACACCTTCTCGAGCAGAGGCAGGAGATCTTGGATGGCGCTGAGCTTCTTTTCGTAGATCAAGATGAACGGATCCTCGAGGACGCACTCCATGGCCTCCTGGTTGGTTACGAAGTAAGCGGAGATGTACCCCTTGTCGAACTCCATGCCTTCTACTTTCTCGACTGAGGTCTCTGTGCCCTTGGACTCCTCCACCGTGATGACGCCGTCCTTGCCGACAGTCTCCATGGCGTCGGCGATCTGGACGCCTATTGCCTCATCGTTGCCTGCTATAGCGGCGACATGAGCGATGTCCCGTCTGTCTTCAACGGGGATCGCGATCTTCTTGAGTTCGTCGACTGCCTTTTCTACCGCGCGATCGATGCCTCTCTTGACAAACAAGGGATTGGCACCGGCGGCGACGTTCTTCAGGCCCTCACTGACAATCGCCTGGGCGAGTACTGTAGCGGTGGTAGTGCCGTCTCCAGCGACATCGTTTGTCTTGCTGGCGACCTCTCTGCAGAGCTGAGCACCCATGTTCTCATAGGGATCTTCGAGTTCAATCTCCTTGGCGACGGTGACGCCGTCCTTCGTTATGACGGGCGATCCGTACTTGCGCTCCAGGACGACGTTGCGGCCCTTGGGGCCTAGAGTGATCTTGACTGCGGCTGCGACCTGATTCACGCCTCGCTGGAGAGCGCGTCTCGCGCCTTCACTGTATTCAATCTGCTTGCCAGCCATGCTTTGCCGACCTCCCGTTAGGTAATTCTGTTAAATCGATGTGATGGGACACAAGAAACGTATGATAGGAATCGTAGGCGTGTGGGCGACTCTGTGTATGTACCAGCACGTGACGCCGTGCCCGCTGCGGGGCTAACGAATCGCCAAGATGTCGCTCTCACGCAGCACGAGATACTCCTCGCCGTCGATCTTGACTTCTGTGCCGCCGTACTTGGCGAACAGGACTCGGTCACCCACCTTTACTTCCATGGGGATGCGCTTTCCGTCTTCGAACTTGCCGGGGCCGACAGCCACTACTTCGCCCTCCTGCGGGCGCTCCTTCGCGGTGTCGGGAATCACGATCCCGCCCTTTGTGGTTTCTTCACGCTCGATGGGCTTAACCACAACTCTGTCCGCTAATGGCTTTATCATATGTCGTTTGCCTCCTTTGCCATCCGGGTCACTGTTATCACTCACCCGGGTCGAGTGCTAACAATACTATACTACCGTGCTTTCTGAGTTGTCAATAGCATTCGGCACATCGACTTCGGCGCCAGAAATCAATATACAAGTGGTCGGGGCAGGGAATAACTACACGTGGAGGTGGACACGTGGACGCTCTGCTGATACTGATCGTGTCGTTTGCGCCTGGGCTTCTCTGGCTGCTTTACTTCTACAGAAGGGACATCTACGAACCGGAGCCCACTCACTTGGTGGCCCGCAGCTTCGTGTTCGGAGTGCTGGCAGTCATACCGGTCGGCCTGATCGAGGCTCCGTTTCAGTTGTTGATCGAGCGTCCATCCGGTGTTCTGGAGTTCCTCGCGGTCTCCATCGTAGTAATCGGACTCGTCGAGGAGTCTGCGAAGTTCCTTGCAGCCAAGCTGGCCGTGTTCAACAAGGCCGAAATCGACGAGGTGGTCGACGGGATTATCTACGGAGTGTCTGCAGGTTTGGGCTTCTCGGCGGCCGAGAACTACCTGTATGTTGCGGCATTCGGATTCCGAGTAGGGCTTGTTCGCGCGGTCATCACCTGCCTGGCCCACGCTTCATTCTCGGGGATCGTCGGCTACTCCTATGGAAAGGCCGTGATCGAGCGCAAGAGGGGACACTGGACCGTCGCGAAGGGATTGGCTTCTGCGGCAGTGCTGCACGGCCTCTACGATTTCTTCATCATCTCCGGCCTCGTCTCCGCTACACTGGTCCTCGTCATGATCGCAGGCCTCTACCTTGTCTTGGTCAGGCGGATTGGACACGCACTGACCATAAGCAAATTCAGGCGGTAGACGGAGTCTGGCGAGCAGTGGTTGCGAGCTAAACCCGTCTATGCAGCCTTGAGACGTTGTGCTAAAATGGGTGTGCTACTCAAAAAAGTCAAGAGAGTTGCCGGGGAGGGGAGTTGACGTCATGTCCGGACATTCGAAATGGGCTAACATCAAACACAAGAAGGCCAAGGCAGATGCCGAGAAAGGCAGAATCTTCACTAAGCTGGCCAAGGAGATAATCATCGCTGCGAAGCAGGGAGGCCCTGACCCAGACGCCAACTTCAAGCTTCGGATGGCAATTCAGAAGGCACGTTCGGAGAACATGCCTGCAGATAGCATTCAGAGGGCTATCAAGAAAGCGACAGGCGAGGGCGGCTCGGCAGATTACGAGGAGATCGTGTACGAGGGCTACGGCCCCGGAGGCGTTGCTATCCTGCTAGAGATATCGACCGACAATCGGAATCGAACAGCAGCCGAGATCAGGCATACTTTCTCTCGGCGAGGAGGGAACCTCGGCGAGACGGGCTGTGTCGCCTGGATGTTTGATCAGAAAGGCCGCATCACAGTAGATCTCGAGAAGGCGGGTATCGATGAGGATTCGCTGATGCTGAAGGCCCTTGAGGCAGGCGCGGAGGATATGCAGACGGACGACGGAGTCGCCACCATCTTGTGCAGTCCGTCTGAGCTCGAAGAGGTTCAGAGTGCTTTGGCCGCGGGCGGTGTCGTGGTTGAGTCCGCCGAGGTGGCCAGGGTGCCGAGGACCACAGTGGAAGTAGACGCGAAGAACGCAGAGAAGCTGCTTCAGCTCATAGAAGACCTGGAGGAGAACGAAGACGTGTCTTCGGTCTACGCCAACTTCGAGATTCCAGATGACGTGATGGAACGGATTGCCTCGCAGTGATGGGTCCGAGACAGCTGCAGTCGGTTGAGCAAGGCCAGGGCTGGTGCACCTGGCCTTCGTCGTTGTATGCGCCGCATCTTCAGGCGCCTGGAAGTGAATCGGCCGGTTACGGGACGCTGCAACCCTGACGTTCGGACCCTGCGCCTGCACGGATGTGTATTAGTTTCGTGGGCATTGGAGATGATAAATAGGGTTCAGTATGTACAAGAGGAGATTTCCCATGTGAGGACCGTCACGGCGACGGGTGAAGGCTCATGGCTTTGGAACGCAACCGCAAATGGATATGGGTGGTCGGAATCGTTCTGTTCTGCGTGGGATTCTCCTATGGAGTGTACCAGAGCTTCAGAGCGATGCACGGAACCGAAGACTCAGAGCGAGTGCTGCCTCAGCCTGAGACGGGTCCTGGGATCCCTGATGCCGGGAACGGTCTTGACGACACCAACATACTGGACTACTGGACTCGGACCGACGTGACGGATCAGATCGACTCCAGCCAACCGGGAGAGCGTCCGGACTCGTCGGTTCATGGCGGCTTGTCACCTGCAGGAGATGACAGGGTGTACTACATAGGAATTCACCAGAACAGAGTAGCTGTGTTTGAGGGACTGCCTGCAGAAGGGCGCCTGTTCCGCTTGACCGATCGGCCCGTCGACAGTCTGCCGCCTCGAGAGGTGGCGGCTCTGAAGGACGGCATAAGGATTGCCGGGGAGAAGGAGATGTTGGAGGCCCTGGAAGGATACATGCAGTGATGAAACTGAAGACAGTGTGATCCGGCCGAACGGCCGTTGTCTTGAGCAGGCTGCGCTGAGTCGCAGCCTGCTCGCGTTAGCGCCTCTGCCAGTCGCGCAAAGAGCCGGAAGCGGCTTGACCGTAGCTGTGTATACGAAAAGGTGCTATAATCATCACGAGGGCGAACATACATTTGGTGAGTTGAGGCGTTCGTGATTGTACTCGGCATAGACCCTGGGACTGCAATAACTGGCTGCGCGGTTGTCGAATCCCTGGATTGCGGCAACCGGATTCGGGCGCTGGATTACGGGTGCATACGGACTCAGGCTGACGCGCCCATGCAGTCGAGGCTTCTCGAGATCTACACGTCGCTGCGCAACAAGATCTACGAGTACAAGGCTGAAGTCGTGGCCGTAGAGCAGCTATTCTTCAGCAGGAATGTCACGACAGCGCTGGCCGTTGGGCAGGCTCGAGGCGCCGCCATGCTGGCGGCGGCAAGCTGCGGTCTGGACATTGCGGAGTACACTCCGCTGCAGGTGAAGCAGTCAGTGACAGGCTATGGCAGGGCAAACAAGGAGCAGGTTCAGCGGATGGTGAAGATGCTGCTGTGTCTGCCCGAGATTCCCAGCCCGGACGATGTGGCCGATGCGCTGGCTGTTGCCATATGCCACAGCTTCTCGTGTGGCATGAATGCAAAGCTCTCTGAAGCAGGGAGGGTCAATCTGTGATCGCGTTCGTCCGGGGTTCGGTCGCCTCCAGGACACCCGAGTCTGTGGTGCTCGACGTAGGGGGCATCGGCTACGAGGTCGTCGTCCCGACTCGGACTCGGGTGGGAGCAATCGGCGACGAGCTGACCTTGTACACGCACTTGCACGTCAGGGAAGACTGCATGACCCTCTACGGATTTGACAACATGGATGACCGGGCTGTCTTCGAACTCCTCATCTCGGTGACAGGGATCGGTCCGAAGGGCGCGATTTCGATCCTCTCGAGCATCAGCCCAGTGGAACTGCGCCGGGCGATCGCGACAGGGAATCTGGACCGCCTCACTGCGATCCCTGGGATTGGGAGGAAGACGGCTCAGAGAATCGTGCTAGAGCTCAAGGAGAAGCTGGCGGATGTAGTGGAGGATGACTCCGACCTCGGCGCTGAGCCCGATGAGCCGGGGGACGCCAGGAGCGAGGCTGCAGAGGCCTTGATAGCCCTTGGGTTCTCGCCTCACGAGGCCAGACGGTCTGTATCGTTGGCGATAAGGGCACTCAAGAGCTCCAATGCCAGTCTGACTACTGATTCGATTCTGAGAAGGGCCCTTGCCAGCGCGGGGCGGAGATAGGTCTGCATCACTGGTATATGAGAGCTATGTGAGGAGGACGATTGGTGGACTTCGAGGAGAGGTTTGTGACCGGCCACGTGCGTTCGGGCGAATCGCAGACAGACAAGGACCTCAGGCCGAAGCGGCTCGATGAATTCGTCGGCCAGGACCAGATCAAGGCGAACTTGAGCGTGTTCATAGAGGCCGCCAAGAACAGGGGTGAAGCCCTGGACCACGTGCTTCTCTACGGTCCCCCCGGCCTCGGAAAGACATGCCTAGCGGGGATTATCGCGAACGAACTCGGAGTAAGCATGCACGTGACGTCAGGTCCGGCGATCGAGCGGGCGGGCGATCTCGCGGCCGTCCTGACCAACATGAAGGCCAGGGACGTGCTGTTCATCGACGAAATCCACCGGCTGAACCGAGTTGTCGAAGAGATCCTCTATCCTGCGATGGAGGACTATGCACTCGACATAGTCCTCGGGAAGGGGCCGAGCGCCAGGAGCATTCGTCTGGACCTGCAGCCGTTTACTCTGATCGGAGCGACCACAAGAGCGGGACTCTTGACCTCTCCGTTGAGGGATAGATTTGGAGTCATCTGCAGGCTCGAGTTCTACACGCCGGCCGACCTTCGGCAGATAGTCGACCGCAATGCGCAGAGGCTGGGCATAGCGATCGAGCCTGCGGCCTCAGAGGAGCTTGCCCGGCGCTCGCGGGGCACTCCGAGGATCGCTATCAGGCTCCTGAAGCGCGTGCGCGACTATGCGGAGATAGAGGGGGACAGCGAGATCACCATTGACCTGATGAATCGAGCTCTGAGGGCCTTGAGTGTCGATGAACTCGGACTCGATCAGATCGACCGCAAGCTGCTGTCGACAATTGCGACGAAGTTCGGTGGAGGCCCTGTAGGATTGGATACCCTATCAGCCTGCATATCCGAGTCGCGCGAAACGGTTGAGGACGTGATCGAGCCGTTCCTTCTTCAGATCGGTTACATCGAGCGCACCCAACGCGGGCGGATGTTGACGGTCAGGGCATATGAGCATCTCGGCATCGACCCGGTTCAGGCTGCGGTCTCAGGATGTGCCCCTGAGCTGTTCGATGAGGAGGAAGACAATGACTGACGGACGAGCAGGTCCCCGCACAGGCAATGCCGCGGCGACGCCCATCCTGCTCCACACGTGTTGCGCTCCGTGTGCGGTTTACTGCCTAGACAGGCTCGAGGCAGAAGGTTTCGAGACGACCTCGTTCTTCTACAACCCCAACATCCATCCGTACAAAGAGTTTGAACGGCGCCTCGATACGCTGAGGTCGTATTCCTCTATGAGAGGGTTTGACCTCATAGTCGATGACACATATGACCTGGACCAGTTCCTGAGAAAGGTCGTAGGTACAGGAAGCGGCCGCTGCGCTGAGTGCTACGACATGAGGCTGCGCAGGGCCGCCCGCGAGGCCAGTGAGAGAGGGTTTGGAGGATTCACCACCACGCTTCTCGTCAGCCCGTATCAGAACCACGACCTGATAGCGCAGGTAGGACAGAAGGCAGCCGCAGACCACGATGTGGAGTTCGTGTACATCGATTTCCGCCCGGGATTCAGAGAGGGACAGTCAAAAGCACGGGAGCTCGGCCTTTACAGGCAGCCTTATTGCGGTTGCGTGTACAGCGAGATGGAGCGGTATTACCGGGGGAAGCATCGGGAGGTACAGGAGTGAACCAGATCGGCCGCGTTCTGATCACAGCAGGACTATCGCTAGTTGCGCTCGGTTTGATCTTGACGGCGCTTCAGAAGGTGCCATTCATCGGGCGGTTGCCCGGCGACATACACATCAAGACCGAGAACGTCCAGATCTTCATACCTCTGACCACGTGCCTGCTCCTAAGCCTGATCATAACCCTCGTCATCAGGCTGTTCACGAAGTAGGCTCCGAACGCGAGGAGAGAAGCCGATGGGGCTGGAGAGAGTAGAAGGTGTGGTCATTCGCACCAGAGACCTGGGTGAGGCCGACAGAATAGTCAGTCTGTACACCAGGGAGCGCGGCAAAGTCAGAGCCGTGGCCAGAGGCGCCCGGAGACCTCGAAACCGGTTCGCGAGCCTCGCCCAGGTTCCGATCCACGGCCGGTTTGGGGTGTTCCAGGGCAAAGGATTGGGCACACTCAGCCAGGGCGAACTCATCACATCGTTCAAGGCCATCCGTACTGACTTGGTCCGGACTGCCTACGCGCTGTTGCTCGCGGAGCTCTACGACCATATGATGGAAGAAGGAGAACCGACTCCGGAGTTGTTCCGCCTTCTGCTGTCGACGCTGCACGTCATCGATGGATCAAAGCACGCAGATCTGACGAAGCTCTTCATGGCGTTTGAGCTCAAGTTTCTGCTGTTGATGGGATACGGACTGGAACTCGACAGGTGCGTCAAGTGTGGGAACGAAGATGGACTGATCAAATGGATAAGCTCGAAACAGGGCGGACTCATCTGTGAAGAGTGTCTCCCGGGCTCGATTGGCGCAGTGGAGGCGGCTCCTGGGACGATTCAGGTCATGCGAAGGCTGCTCAGATCTGACTACCGCTTGGTTGCAGCCCTTCACGTGTCGGACTCCGATTGCAGGATCATCAAGGATGTGCTCAGGGATAGCCTGGAAGCCCAGCTGTCAAGCCCGCTGAAGTCGTTGGACTTCCTGGAGAGTATGATTTCGGGTGAAGCGAGCAAGAATAATGCCGGGAGGAGCGCAGATGGAGATCACCCTGGAAGCAATAGATGAACTCAGGGACCGCGTCGACGTCACATACGAGGAGGCGTGCAACTATCTCAAGGCCGCACGCGGAGATGTCGTCGAGGCCATTCTCTTGTTCGAGCGCGATAGAGGCAAGAGCGATCGCAGCCCTGAAGAAGAGATCGTCGACCGAGGGAGAGACATGCTCGACCGCGTGCGAAAAGCTGTGGAAGAAGGCATGCGGAAGAAGCTTGTAGTGAGGCGCGAAGAGCGCACGGTAGCTGAATTGCCTCTGGCCGCGGGTTTGGTCGGGGCCATTGTAGCGCCCAAGCTGGCAGTGCTCGGCGCGGTCGCAGCGCTGGTTACGAGGAGCACTGTCGACATAGAGGATCAGGAAGACACGCCTCGGATATGAGTCCTGTCTTGCTACTGCCGGCGAAGAGCTGGTCTTGCAGTCTGAGATAGGTCTCTCGTCTCTCACAGGTGATCAAATTGAGGGATGAGAGGCTTTTTGTGTGCATATTGCACTAGGAAGGAAAAACGTAAGAATTGCAGAACTTTAGGTAGTTGTGTTCACGTGCAGAGCGCGAATGCCCGCTGCCAATGCGCGTTTGCAACAGACCTCGGTGTCTTTACTGAGGTCATTTGATGCAAAGACGCTTTATGCGTGTATGGAGGAGGCGACACGAATGCCAACAAAGATGGTGTATTTCTTCGGAAACGGGAAGGCGGAAGGCACTGGCCAGATGAAGAACCTTCTCGGCGGCAAGGGTGCGAACCTCGCTGAGATGACGAATCTGGGAATCCCCGTGCCTCCTGGCTTCACCATCACAACCGAGGCCTGTACAGCCTACTATGCGAACAACGAGCGCTGGCCCGAAGGATTGGCCGAAGAGGTAGACGCCAACATGGCCAAGCTCGAGAAGACCATGGGAGCCGGATTCGGCGACCCTGATAACCCGCTCCTGGTGTCTGTTCGCTCGGGAGCGCGGGTGTCGATGCCGGGGATGATGGACACGGTCCTGAACCTGGGACTCAACGACATCACAGTTCAGGGCCTGATCAAGAAGTCCGGCAATCCGAGGTTTGCATACGACAGCTATCGCAGGTTCATTCAGATGTATAGCAACGTCGTGCTGGGCGTACCTCACCATGAGTTTGAGGAGATCATGGATGAGCTGAAGGCCAAGAAAGGCGTCAAGCTGGATACCGAGCTAGACGCTGACGACCTCAAGACCCTGGTCCAGAAGTTCAGGGCGAAGGTCGAGTCGGTGACCGGCAAACCGTTCCCGCTCGATGTGAAGGAACAGCTCTACGGTGCAATCAATGCGGTGTTCGGCTCGTGGAACAACCCTCGGGCGATCACCTACAGAAAGATCCATGGAATCCCCGGCGACTGGGGCACTGCAGTGAACGTCCAGACGATGGTCTTTGGAAACATGGGAGAGACCTCGGGAACCGGCGTTGCATTCACCAGGGATCCCGGTTCCGGAGAAAACAGGTTCTTCGGCGAGTATCTCATGAATGCTCAGGGCGAGGATGTCGTGGCTGGCATTCGCACGCCGCACTCGATATCGACCCTGAAGAAGGAGATGCCGGAGATCTACGCTCAGCTGGAGCAGATCTACAAGAAGCTCGAGGCCCACTACAAGGACATGCAGGACATAGAGTTCACCATCCAAGAGGGCAAGCTGTACATGCTTCAGACTCGAGCTGGAAAGCGCACCGCCACGGCTGCAGTCAGAATAGCAGTCGAGATGGTGGAAGAAGGGTTGATCGACAAGCGTACAGCTGTGACCAGGGTCGACCCCGCTCAGCTCGACCAGCTGCTCCACCCGATGATCGATCCGAAGGCCAAGGTCAACGTGATCGGCAAAGGCCTGCCTGCGTCGCCTGGTGCCGCAGTGGGCAAGGTAGTCTTCACCGCTGACGAAGCTGAAGCCCAGGCTGCGAACGGCGAGAAGGTCATACTGGTCAGGCTTGAGACCTCGCCGGACGACATAGGCGGAATGCACGTGTCTCAGGGCATACTGACAGCCAGAGGAGGCATGACCTCTCATGCGGCAGTTGTCGCCCGAGGCATGGGCAAGTGCTGCGTTGCCGGTTGCGGTGACATCGCTGTGTATGAAGAGGAGCGCAAGTTCGTCGCCGGCGACATAGTCGTCAAGGAAGGCGATTGGATTACGCTCAACGGCAGCACAGGCGAGGTCATACTCGGACAGGTCGATCTGATTCAGCCTCAGCTGAGCGGACACTTCGCGAAGCTGATGCAGTGGGCTGACGAGATCCGCACACTCAAGGTCAGGACGAACGCAGACACTCCTCACGACTCGCAGGTCGCCAGGAACTTCGGTGCCGAGGGAATAGGGCTCTGCAGGACCGAGCACATGTTCTTCGCCGAAGACAGGATCAAGGCAGTGCAGGAGATGATCCTCGCTGCTGATGAGGCAGGGCGGCGCAAGGCTCTTGCGAAGATCCTGCCGTATCAGAAGAACGACTTCGTCGAGATCTTCAAGGTCATGAGGGACCTGCCGGTCACGATCCGGCTCCTGGATCCTCCGCTGCACGAGTTCCTGCCGAGCGACCCTGCTCAGATCAAGGAACTCGCCAAGGAAATGGGCGTTGACGAGAGTGTCGTTCGAGCCAAGATAGCCAGCCTTCACGAGTTCAACCCGATGCTGGGATTTAGAGGCTGCAGGCTTGGAGTCGTATACCCGGAGATCTTCGAGATGCAGGTCCGTGCGATCTTCCTGGCTGCGTGCGAGCTCGCGAAGCAGGGGTACAAGATTGTGCCCGAAGTAATGATTCCGCTCGTAGGAACAGCTCGGGAGTTCGAGTTCATCGAAGAGTACTGCCGCAGGGTGGCCCGTGAAGTGATGAACGAGGCCGGAGTGACTGTCGAGTACCTGGTAGGCACGATGATCGAAGTGCCTCGTGCCGCCCTTGTGGCCGACAAGATAGCCCAGAGGGCCGAGTTCTTCTCGTTCGGAACCAATGACATGACGCAGATGGCGTTTGGATACAGCCGAGATGACGCAGGCAAGTTCCTCCCGCTCTATGTGGAGAAGAACATCCTGCCGTCTGATCCGTTCCGTCAGCTCGATCAGGAAGGCGTTGGCGCTCTCGTAGAGTTGGGCGTGCAGAAGGGCCGCTCCAGCAGGCCGAATCTCAAGATCGGCATCTGTGGAGAGCACGGTGGAGATCCGTCGTCGGTGGAGTTCTGCCACAGAGCGGGCCTCGACTACGTGTCCTGCTCGCCGTACCGAGTGCCGATTGCCCGCCTGGCTGCTGCTCAGGCGGAAATCAAGTCGCCGAGGGCGAAGTAGCGCTCTGGTGGCGTAGGCCGACAAGAGATCTGAGATCACACAAGGGCCCATGCCGACCTGAGGCATGGGTCCTTGCTATCCAAAGGGGTGATAGCGTGGAGGTCAGACGAAGGCTTGAGCAGGAAGAAATGTCGAGACTGCACCCGAAGGCTGCAAAGAGCCTGGAGAGCAAGGGCCGGGAGTACCCGGAGCCTGAGTGCGATGTACGGACTGCATATCAGAGGGATCGCGACCGCATCATCCACTCCAAGGCGTTCAGGAGGCTCAAGCACAAGACTCAGGTCTTCTTCTCTCCGGGCGGGGATCACTATCGAACCCGCTTGACGCACACTCTCGAGGTGGCGCAGATCAGCCGGACTGTAGCCAGGGCTCTACGGCTCAACGAAGACCTCACCGAGGCCATCGCGCTCGGCCATGACCTCGGACACACTCCCTTCGGGCACTCCGGCGAGCGCGCTCTCAGAGCTGTCTATCCCGGCGGGTTCGAGCACAACCAGCAGAGCTTGAGGGTAGTGGAGTTGCTGGAAAGTAGATCACAGCTCTATCCGGGCCTCAATCTCACCGCTGAGACCAGGGATGGAATCCTCGGCCATTCCGGCGGGCACATGCCGACGACGCTGGAGGGCCAGGTGGTGAGAATAGCCGACAGGATAGCCTATGTGAACCACGACATCGATGACGCCATCCGGGCGGGACTGCTCCGGGAAGATGATATACCGTCGTCCATAGTGTCGGTCCTTGGACAGCGGCACTCGGAACGGATAGCCACGGCAGTATTTGACATAATAGACAACAGCCAAGACCTCGACGCAATACGCATGTCGGAGCCGGTGCAGAGCGCCATGGACTCACTCAGGAGCTTCCTCTTCTCAAGAGTGTACAACGCCGAGCCGGTGCTGTTTGAGTCGAGGAAGGCGGAGGCCGTGACGCAGGCCCTCTACCGGTTCTACATCGATCACCCCGACAGGATTGAGATGGAGTCGGGCAGGGAGGCTCATGTGAGTGCAGGCGAGGCGCTCGAGCGGACGGTGTGCGACTGGATTGCAGGAATGACAGACCGGTATGCGCTGACTCAGTACAGGCGCTACTTCCTCCCAAGAGACTGGGGCGGAGTGTGAGGCGGCCTTCTGCCCGCATATTTGTCATTGAAGGAAACCAACTCGAGGCACAGAAGTATCAGATTGCATAGACGAGGAGCGCAGGCTGCCCAGATGCGGGTGCCGCGTCGGTGGTTTCTATGAGTTTGAGAATCACAGACGAACTGAAGGAGGAAATCAGATCCAGGAATCGGCTGGAAGATGTAGTCGGAACATATGTTACGCTGAAGCGTTCCGGCAAGTCGCTGACCGGCCTGTGCCCGTTCCACAATGAGAGAACGCCGTCTTTCAGCGTGTCTCCAGACAAACAGCTCTACTACTGCTTCGGGTGCGGGGCCAGCGGAGATGTCTTTGACTTTGTCATGGAGTACGAACGGCTGGATTTCATGGAGGCTGCCAAGAGGCTGGCCGAGCGCGCCGGAATAGTGCTGGACACAGGTGATGAGTCTTCGTCCGAGCGGAAACGGAGGCAAGAGCGCGAGACACTGTATGAGGTCAATGGCATCGCCGCCAAGTACTTCAGGTACCGTCTGCTGAAATCGCGGCTCGCGGCTGCCGCAAGGAACTACCTCTCTTCCCGCGGCGTTTCATCGGAATCCTCGGAGCGGTTCCTTCTCGGCTATGCGATGGACAGCTGGGATGACCTGTACAGGGTGCTGCAGAAGCGCGGCATCTCTGAGGACGGCATGGTTCTGTCGGGCCTCGTAAAGAAGGGCAAGAAGTCGGCATATGATGTCTTCAGAGACCGCATCATGTTTCCGATACGGGATGCCAGCGGACGAGTTCTAGGGTTTGGAGGCAGGGCCCTTCCAGGCAAGGGCGATGATCAGCCGAAGTACCTGAATTCGCAGGAGACGCCCGTCTTCAGCAAGCGACGCATATTATATGGAATCGATGTGGCAAGGGATTCCATTAGGCGCTTGGAGCGTGCGGTGGTAGTCGAGGGCTACATGGATGTCGTTACCTGCCACCAGTACGGGTTCACGAACGTGGTCGCTTCGCTTGGCACAGCACTCACCAGAGATCAGGCCCAGCTTCTGGCCCGGTATGCACCTGAGGTCGTGATTCTGTACGATGCAGATGCCGCAGGACAGGATGCGACCCTTCGGGGTCTGGAGCTCCTGCGCAGCGAAGGGTTGCGGGTCAAAGTCGTGACACTCGAGGAGGGAGAGGATCCGGATTCGTTCCTGCGTGCAAACGGCGCCTCCAAGCTGAAGACGCTGCTGGAGTCGGCAAAGAACCTCACAGAGTATCGAATCGATTCAGTGGTCAAGAACACTGACCTGAGAGACGCATCTCTGAAGGCGGAGGCATCCAGGCAGTGCATCGCGATCCTCGTCGAGGTCAGCGATCCCATAGAACGGTTGGAATACTCTAAATACGCCGCATATCAGCTCATGGTAGATGAAGATGTCTTCCTTAGGCAGGTCGATGCAGTGTCCCAGAGCGATAGACACGCTTGGGATACTTTGCCCAAAACCAGGTATACTAAACAAGTGAAATCGGCAGGTCAGGCTGGTCCGGGCATTGACCGAAGAACCGAACCGCAAGCTCCTGGGGCGGAGCAGCCGTTAGCGGAAAAGTTGACCAAGGCGGAATTGTTGTTACTAAGCATGGTTCTTGACGACCCTGACCTGACTGCTCTTGTGGATGACAGACTTTGCGAGGAGTCGTTCAGCCACGAGAGCGCGTACCGCATCTACCAGCTGGTAAGAGAGTGCGCCGGGCAGGCTCGTGGAGAGCAGCTCCACAGCCGCCTGCTCGCGAAAGTAGACGATGAAGCCATTAAGCAGCTGATCCACCGACTGAGTGTCGATGCGGGGGGCGTGGCTGCCGATCCGAAGCGAACAGTAGTGGACTGCGCGCTCCATATGGAACACGCAAGACTGGGTCGGAAGATCGCAGATCTTGAGTCCCAACTAAGGGAATCTGAGAGAGAAGGCGACATCGATCGGAGCCTTCGCCTGAGGAAGGAAATCATGGATTATCAGAGGTTTCGACAGGAAACGAGAGCGCGAATGTCGAATCCTAACGCATACCGATCATGATCCCCGCACCTCGGGTTTGTCATTCCGCTGAAGGAAAGGGGGGTACGAGGTGGCCAAAGTGGAGGAAGCTAACAGGGCTGGAAAAGAGCAGCTCATGAAGCTCATTAACAAAGGGAGAAAGAGCGGCGAGCTGAGCTATAAAGAGATTATGGACTCATTGCAGAGCGTGGATCTCTCTGCTGAGCAGATAGACGAAGTGTATGAGGCTCTGTCTCAAATGGGCATTGACATTGTGTCAGAGGCCGACACGAGCCAGGGCATTGATGATGTCTCCGTGATAGAAGACGGAGGAGACGGCGAAGCCGATTCGGACCGGGCGCTTGCCGAGACGATTGGGATCGATGACCATGTCAGGATGTATCTCAAGGAGATCGGCCGCGTACCCCTTCTTTCTGCTGAAGAAGAGATCGAACTGGCCAAGCGTATCGAGAAGAACGACGAAGTGGCCAAGAGACGCCTGGCAGAAGCGAATCTCAGGTTGGTAGTCAGCATTGCGAAGAGATACATAGGCCGGGGCCTGCAGTTCCTGGACCTGATTCAAGAAGGGAACCTCGGCCTGATCAAGGCTGTGGAGAAGTTCGACCACAGGAAGGGCTACAAGTTCAGCACATACGCCACGTGGTGGATCCGTCAGGCCATTACTCGGGCAATCGCCGATCAGGCACGGACAATAAGAGTGCCGGTGCACATGGTCGAGACAATCAACAAGCTGGGCAGAGTCAACCGGCAGCTTGTTCAGGAACTCGGGCGGGAGCCGACCATTGACGAGCTGGCCGAGGGCATGGGCATGAACACCGAAAGGGTCCGCGAGATAATGAAGGTCGCACAGGAGCCCGTGTCGCTCGAGACTCCCATAGGCGAAGAGGACGACAGCCATTTGGGCGACTTCATACAGGACGAGGACGCGCTTGCGCCTGCTGAGGCTGCCTCGGCGCAGCTTCTGAGAGAGCAGCTCGAGCACTCGCTCGACAGCCTGACGTCCCGTGAGGAAAAGGTCCTAAGGCTGAGATTCGGCCTGGACGACGGCAGGTCTCGAACCCTCGAGGAAGTGGGCCAGATCTTTGGAGTCACGAGAGAGAGAATCAGGCAGATAGAGGCCAAGGCTCTCCGAAAGCTCAGGCATCCCAGCAGGAGCAAGAGGCTGAAGGACTACCTCGACTAGAAGGGGCCGCGATCTGAAAGGGCTGCCTCAGTACATGCCTGTAGCAGGGAAAAGGCACGCCAGACGTTGATTTCGGGAGCATCGCAAAGGACAGACCCGCAATACCGAGATAAATGAAACATAAAGCTCCGTTTTGGTCACTCAGATCGTTGACCCTAGAGGCTGTATGTATTAGAATGTGTATCGACGTATCGGCGTTCCTCGGTAGCTCAACGGTGGAGCGACCGGCTGTTAACCGGTAGGTTGCTGGTTCGAATCCAGCCCGGGGAGCCACCTTTTTTCGGGCCTGTAGCTCAGCGGTAGAGCAACCGGCTCATAACCGGTCGGTCCCTGGTTCGATCCCAGGTGGGCCCACCAGTTGTTCAACCTGTGGCGCACGCAAGACGTGCGTCAAGTTTTGCTCCCATCGTCTAGGGGCCTAGGACACCGCCCTTTCAAGGCGGCGACACGAGTTCGAATCTCGTTGGGAGCGCCATGGATCGTGGGCGAATAGCTCAGCTGGAAGAGCACCTGCGTCACATGTAGGGGGTCACAGGTTCAAGTCCTGTTTCGCCCACCACTATCCGAACTTTAGAACGAGGCAAGTAGGCCGGGCAATCGCGGGCGCCGGCCTTTGGCGTCTGAGGAAAGTCCGAGCTCCGCAGGACAGGGTGCTGGGTAATACCCAGCGAGGGTGACCTCAGGGAAAGTGCAACAGAAATCATACCGCCGCGGTCTCGCGACCGTCGGTAAGGCTGAAACGGTGCGGTAAGAGCGCACCAGCGGCCAGGTGACTGGTCGGCTAGGTAAACCCCACCTGGAGCAAGACCAAGTAGGGGAAGGCTAAGGTGGTCCGCCGACTTCCCGGGTTTGGTCGCTTGAGGTGCCTGGCAACTGGTACCCTAGATAGATGATTGCCGCTTCGATCTGGATGCAGCCTGTGGCGGGTAGCCTTCAAGGCACTCAGCTTGCAGGAGGCGGCCGGTGAGAGGACACAGAACTCGGCTTACAGGCCTACTTGCAAACATTGACGCTGAGAGACCCCGGACGCTTGCGCCCGGGGTCTTCGCTTAGTTGGAAGTCCACACGAAGCTGTTCACGGCAGTCAGCCACTGGTTTCTCACAGTCGCGTTCGAATCGTACTCGTTGGCGTAGCACGAAAGCACCAGCCACGCGAACTTGCTGCCGCTTCTGAACACTACTAGCCTAAGCATGCCTTGTCTTGCGGCAGGCGTCGACCCGGTGATCGCGTAGAAATAGGCTTGGGTCCCGGCGCTTGTTGTGATGGTCCTGTCCGCCTCAACTTTGATGTTGGTGAACAAGTGCCCGTACATCGCCACCGCCATCGCCTTGATCTTCTCAGTTGTGACACTGGGCGATACGACAGAGGCGATCACGAACTGCCGGCCTGTCGGGCCGAAGTATAGCTCGACCGATTTCTGCCCGAAGAAATCCCGCTCTATGTAGCCGCTGGCGGTCGATGGGATTACTAGCTCGTATGCTGGGTTGCTTTCCACGAACCACCAGTAGCCCTCTTCTTCGTGTTCGTAGAATGTGCCTGCGTGTGCGGCCGTCGACAGCAGGATCACGAGCAGTGCGAGCATCGGCCAGACAGCTTTCCTCATGTACCTCTTCCTCCCGTAGCTATTTCAGTGCTCTCTAGCCGATTATACCACCTTTGCCCTATATCATTCAACGTGCGTACAGGCAAGATCTCAGAGCCAATCGCCGTGTCAGAGCGCGTGTATGCACGCATATGCTAGGAGTGCGAGACCTTCAGTGTTCTCGCCGACTGGAGGGTGAGAGATGTGGGCATGATCGGCTCCGAGAACGCACGTGCAGCGGAATTCCGCAGCAGACTCCTGAGAGCGGTGCGGGAGGTCGCTGACGCGTATGACCTGTTTCTGATTCTGGTGCTTCTCTTGCAAGCTAACCGCGATAGCAAACCTGGCGGCAAGAAATCTGCTCAACCGTTGTCGGCTCTGATGTCCAATCCATTCGTCCTTTTTCTCGTCCTGGTCCTATTGACGCTTGCGTTCGACAATTCGTAGACATAGGTCAGGCACGTCCGAAAGCGACTGACAAAAGGCCAGGTGCCGGGCATGTGGCAAAAGGCTCCGTAAGTGCTATAATGGGTGGGGATGCCTTCCCAGCAGCACTCTCGGAGGTGGATGGGTTTGGACAAGTTCGCGCAGGTGATCATAGTCGGAACCGGACCGTCCGGCATCTTCGCTGCCTTCGAACTGGTTCAGAATGGCGTCGGAAGCATCGCGATGTTCGAGAAGGGGAAGGGCATTGAGGATCGAGTGTGCCCTCTCGATGCGCATGCTGCCCATCTGTGCGCCAAATGCGCTGACTGCGCGATTGTGCAAGGATGGGGAGGTGCCGGCTCGTTCTCTGACGGCAAGCTCACTCTGTCGCCGGAGGTTGGCGGGCAGTTGTCTAGCTATGTCGGAGACGAACTCGAGGCGCTTATAGACGAGGTCGATCAGAGATACCTTCAGTTCGGCGCACCTCCCGAAGTATATGGCACAGGTGATGTCAGCGACATCGCGGATCGAGCGGTAACCGCGGGGCTCCGACTGATACACTCCAAGATCAGACATCTGGGCACCGGGTACAGCAAAGAGGTTCTGCAGAGGATGTACGGGTATCTCGTCTCGCACGGGGTGACCGTGCATCTGAGGTCAGAGGTCGATAGGATTCTGACTGACGGGGCGGGCAAGGTGCGGGGAATCAGGACGGCCGCTGGAGAGGAGTTCGGCGCCGAATACGTGATAGTCGCGCCCGGCCGCGGGAACTCCGAGTGGCTGACCCAGGAGGCGAAGAGACTCGGGATTCCCACAGAGGTCAATCCGGTTGACCTTGGCGTCAGGGTCGAAGTGCCCGCAGTGGTGATGCGTGATATCACGGACAGGCTGTACGAGTCGAAGTTCGTGTACTACTCGAAGACCTTTGAGGATCAGGTGCGCACATTCTGCATGTGTCCTAACGGGAAAGTCACCCTGGAGAACAACTCCGGCCTTGTAACCGTGAACGGCCATAGCCACGCCTATGAAAAGACCGAGAACACGAACTTCGCACTCTTGGTCAGCAAGAGGTTCACCAAGCCGTTTGACGATCCCATCGCCTACGGAAAATACGTGGCCAATCTGGCTAACCTGTTGGGCAGAGGGGTGCTTGTGCAGAGGCTCGGCGATCTGCTGATGGGCAGAAGATCGACCGAGGACCGGCTGAAGAAGGGCACTGTCAAGCCTACCCTGAGAGACGCGGCTCCGGGCGACCTAAGCCTCGTTCTGCCTTACCGGATCCTGACCAGCATACTCGAGATGCTGGAAGCGCTGGATCGGATATCTCCGGGAGTCTACTCCAGAGACACGCTGCTCTACGGGGTGGAGGTCAAGTTCTACTCGTCGAGGCTGAAGTTGACCAAGGAACTGGAGACGACGGTGCGCAACCTGTACGCCATAGGCGACGGAGCCGGGATCACCAGGGGAGTTGTCCAGGCTTCAGCCTCCGGGATCATTGCCTCGAGGAGCATCTTGCAGCGAATAGGGTCCGCTGCGGGCAGCTGACGGACTGGCTGCGGGCAGCCGAAGCGTCCGCCGTGTCACGCCTCAGGCTTTGTGGCGACGAACACGGCGCGCTTGTCCTCTTCTGTGGCTGGCCGGCACTTGCCGTGCGCGTAGTGCCTGACCGACCGAAACCCTGCCTCTTCTAGCATCGAGCAGAGATCGTCGATCGGGTACGCTCTCTCAGTATGGATTTCCGTGAATTTCTCGTATATTCCGTCACCGAGCTCAGGCCTTCTGACGAAGAAAGTGGCGGTGAGCGTCGCAAAGCCGGTCACCGGGTCGTAGCGATTTCCCCATATATACGCAATGTCGCCTTCATCGTCCGCGAAGGAGTTGTTCCCCCAGACATCCCGCAGCGCCGACACTGTGTTGGCGTCGAATACGAACAGGCCGCCCGGGTTCATGTGTCGGAACACCCTGGAGAATACGGACCTGAGATCGTCTACGCTCAGGACATAGTTGAGCGCGTCGTAGAAGCAGGTAACCACGTCAAAGGTCTGGGGCAGGTCCAGGCAACGCATGTCCTGCTGAACCCAGGTGACAGGGAGGTCCAGCCGCTGGGACTTGCGCCTGGCCACTGACAGCATCTTTTCAGCAGCGTCTACGCCCCAGACTTCTATCCCTTCCTGAGCAAGGAGTATGGCGACAGTTCCGGTTCCGCATGCCAGATCGAGGGCTGTGCGCGGGTGAAGGCCGGCTTCCTTGAGCAGCTTCTGAAGGTCTTTGAGCATCCGCTTTCCGAATTCATCCTGACCGGTTGCGTCGTAGATCTCAGCGTATTTCTCGTAGATCTGCCCCACAGCCCGTCCCTCCAAGGTACGTGTAATGAGGTGTGCCGGCATCTCTCCGGTTCACGGACTCATTTTGATTATAAGACATGCGGGAGCGGTTTTGTAGAAAATACTTGTTGTGGCCCAGTGCCAGTCGTGCTATAATGTGTGAAAATGAATACCGGCGATCAAAGACTTATCGCGAGAGGCGGAGGGACTGGCCCAATGAAGCCCGGCAACCAGCCTTTAGGTATGGTGCCAAATCCTGAGGACTTCCTGCAGATGCGGTTGTCCTAGAGATGAGTTCTTTTCTTCAGCCTCTTCGCATAAGCGCCGAAGAGGCGTTTTCTTTGTATGCCGTCCGATACCGGCGCTTTCACGACTCACAGTGCAGGAATCGGTATAGGCGAGCCGGAGAGGTAGGTGAGTTGTATGTCTGTGACGAGAACCTATGACGAGATCAACGAGAAGATCAAGAAAGGGAAAGTGGTCGTTGTCACCGCAGACGAAGTGGCCGAACTCGCCGCCGAACGAGGCGTGTCTTATGTCGCGAAGAACGTCGACGTGGTGACCACTGCGACCTTCGGCGCGATGTGCTCGTCCGGAGCGTTTTTGAACTTCGGCCACTCCGATCCACCGATCAAGATGGCCAAAGTGTGGCTCAACGATGTGCCGGCTTACGCCGGTGTGGCGGCAGTCGACGCATACATTGGAGCCACGGAGATGTCTGAAAGCAGGCCGTTCGAGTACGGGGGAGCCCACGTGATAGAGGATCTCGTCGCAGGAAAGCCTGTGCACCTCAGAGCCACCGCGTACGGCACTGACTGCTATCCGAGGCGCGAGATCGATACTTATGTCACGAAGGACAGCATAAACCAGGCGTTCATGTTCAATCCGAGAAACGCGTACCAGAACTACGCCGTAGCAGTAAACTCGTCCGATAGGACGCTGTACACGTACATGGGCACTCTGCTGCCGAGGCTGGGCAACGCTACGTACAGCAGCGCAGGTCAACTCAGTCCGCTGCTGAATGACCCCTACCTCAGGACGATAGGCGTGGGCACCCGCATATTCCTCGGAGGTGCAATCGGTTATGTGGCGTGGGAAGGCACGCAGCACAGCCCTGGAGCGAAGCGGGATGAGAACGGAATACCGTTGGCAGCCGCTTCGACCCTGGCTGTAGTCGGCGATCTGAAGCGCATGGACCGAAGGTATCTTAGAGCCGGAGTAATGCACAAGTACGGTGTCACTCTCTACGTGGGGATTGGAGTTCCCATTCCGGTGCTGGATGAAGAGATGGCGCGCTTTGTCTCTGTGAGGGATGAAGACATCAAGACCACCGTCTTCGACTACAGCGTTCCCCACAGATCCAGGCCGAACTTCGGCCACGTGAACTACAAGGAGCTTCGCTCGGGGTACATTGAGGTTCAGGGCAAGAGAGTTCCGACGGTCCCGCTGTCGAGCCTTGAGAGAGCGAGGGAAATCGCGCAGGCGCTCAAGGAGTGGGTGGCCGAAGGGCGGCTGCTGGTGCAGGAGCCGGTTCAGAGACTCCCTGAGAACCAGGTATCTCGGCCGCTGGAGGTCGTGGGATTGGAGGAGATAGCTAATGGCTAGATGCAGAGTTGTCCTCACGTTTCCGCCGGATAAGGTGGAAAAGCCCGTTGCATACCATCTCGTCAAGGATTTCGATCTCAGGATCAACATCCTCAGGGCGAAAGTAGATCTCAACGAAGAAGGCAAACTGTTGATCGAGATCGAAAATCATAAACAAGAGGCGATTCAGCGCGGACTCCAGTTCGTTCGGGAGCAAGGTGTCCAGGTCGAGTTAGTAGACAAAGAGCTTCAGTGGGACGACGAAGAGTGCACGAACTGTGGAGCATGCACTGCTGTCTGCCGTCCGAGGGCTCTTCACCTCGAGGCGCCGGATTGGAAGCTCGTCCTTGACAAACAGAAGTGCACCGCCTGCGGGCTGTGCGTGGATGCGTGTCCGGTGAAGGTGATACGGATTGACTTCTGAGTCAGGCTCGGACTATGTCACGCGGTTCTACAGGGATGACCTGGCCGCTCAAGACCTGATCTATGTCAGGGTTGCGGTCGGCGAGTCCGACCTGTTGATAGGAGTGAGTGCACAGCGCGGCCTCGATCCGAACGAGGGCGCGCTCGTGCTCTCCAGGCTCAGAGAGGAAACCGCAGAAGAGCTGGTTCGGGTGCGCCGCGGGCTGAAGGCATATATGTACCGATATCCGGCATTCCGGTCGTCGCTCGTGCCACTGGAAGTTGAGCCAGAGGCGCCGCCGCTCGTGCGGGAGATGGCTGATGCTGCTGCGAAGGCAGGGGTCGGGCCGATGGCGGCTGTGGCCGGCGCGATAGCGCAGGCGATAGGCAGATTCCTGATGAGTCGGTTCGAAGACGTTGTGGTCGAGAATGGCGGCGACGTCTTCCTGCAGTCCAGCCGGAGCAGGGTCATAGGCATATATGCAGGCCGGGAGAGCAGACTTTCAGGCAAACTCGCGATACGGCTTGACAAAGACCGGTTCCCGGTAGGGGTATGCACATCTGCAGGGACAGTGGGACCGTCGCTGAGCTTCGGCTCTTCAGACGCGACGACTGTGATCGCGAAGGACGCCGCGCTGGCGGACGCCGCAGCCACTGCGGTCGGCAACAGGGTCGTCTCGGAGCGGGATATCGGCAGCGCGATCGAGTTCGGATCGAGGATTCCAGGAGTCGAGGGCATCGTCGTCGTCAAGGGCGACAAATTCGGCACGTGGGGACGGGTGGAACTGGTATACCCCAGACCGGCATGACCTAGAGGGAAGCTGGGTAGCGCATTGGAGGGATAGCTGATGATCACATTCAGCAAATACCATGCACTGGGCAACGACTATCTCGTGATAGACCCGCGGAAGACCGATCTGCCTATGACGCCGGAGGTGGTGCGGGCGATATGCGACCGGCACCACGGGGTAGGGTCTGACGGTGTCCTGTACGGCCCGACCTACACCGAGGGCGAACCCGGAGTGCGCATCTTCAATCCCGACGGCGGCGAGGCGGAGAAGAGCGGCAACGGCGTCAGGATCTTCGCCAGGTATCTAGTCGACGAAGGCTACGAAAGGTCCGGCAGCTTCGTGCTCCGCACCGCCGGCGGGCCTGTAAAGATAGAGGTCTTGGACAGCCAGGCTTCGCTGATACGAGTGGACATGGGGCGCATCACCTTCGACAGCGAACTCATACCCGTGCGCGGACCGAAGCGTGAGGTTATAGACGAGCCGCTGAGGATCGGCGACGAAACCTATAACGTCACGTGTGCTTCCATAGGCAATCCTCATTGCGTCATACCAGTCGATGCGGTGTCGAAGGACATGGTAATGCGGCTCGGTCCCTTGGTCGAAAACCATGAGGCGTTCCCAAACCGGATCAACCTGCAGATAATGAAGGCAATCGATGCTGCTAACATCGAAATCGAGATCTGGGAGCGCGGAGCCGGGTACACTCTGGCATCAGGCAGCAGCAGTTGTGCAGCCGCATGCGCTGCGCACCGCCTGGGCCTGACGGGGCCGCAGGTCACGGTGCACATGCCCGGAGGCACGATACAGGTCAGCATAGCGACCGACGGGCATGTGTTCATGACCGGGACGGTCACTCCAGTCATGCGGGGCGCGTTGCTGCGGTCGATGGAGGAGATGCTGCGAAAGCTGTCGCTTGCGTCGTTCTAGAGCCTGTGCTAGAATATATCAGTGTGTCAGCTCAAGGACGGCCTCAAGGCTGGTCCCGCTGAGCTTCTGTATTGTACTCAGCTTGCGAGGAGGTTCCCTCGATGGCAAAGGGATGCGAGATTTGCGGCAAGACCGCAACCATAGGACGCCAAGTCACCCACTGGATGAAGCGCAACAGGCGTGTTTTCAAACCCAACATTCAGAAGGTCAGGGCATTGATAGACGGCACTCCGCAGAGACTGAACGTTTGCACCAGGTGTCTGAGGTCCAACAAAGTCACTCGGTCAGTGTGACTCGGAGCGGCTCACTCGCCGATCTGCTGTTGTTCTATTGTCGCCCCTGTGTCTAGCCGGATTATCCTTGCGGAGCCGCCTTCGATCCAACCAATGGTGGGAATCCCGCCGCCGGTTTTCGACAATGACGGACTGCCTGGGTTCAGACACAGCACGCCGGAATACCTCGAGATGCCTGCGACATGCGTGTGGCCCGAGATGAACACGTCGCAGGTGTCTTTGTTTATGTACGGCGGCAGCTCATCGGGCGATATGATGTGGCCGTGGTGCACGAGTATCTTGAGTCCTTTGACCCAGCAGTGCGCATACGGCGCTTGCAGAGGCTTGTCTACGACCAGCTGATCGACCTCACTGTCGCAGTTGCCTCTTGCGATTACAATCGGCACAGCCGAGGCGTTCAGCTCCCGGGCCAGCGAAGCCGGGTCATATCCCTCGGGCAACGGGTTTCGCGGTCCGTGGTACAGAAGATCGCCCGCATGCACTATCAAGTCGGCTGACCTCAACACTTGGTCGTACGCCTTTCTCCAGGCTGTCACAGAGCCATGGGTGTCACTTATCACTCCGATTCGCATGCAGAATCCTATCCCTTTCCGCTTCTTATGCAAACGTCACAATGACCAGCATCGCGCCCTTCTCGAGAGACACGGTTGCCTCCGCCTCTGTAAAGACATTGCTGACTCCTCGAGCTAGTCCGATCGGAAGGGTTGCGTTGGTGAGAGGGTACTCGAGGCCGCTCAGGCTCACGCCGCGGCACTCGCCCGACACCGGTATTATGGTGAAGAGATCTCCTGGAGACGCCGCGATTCGGGCCGTTGCGGGCTCGGAGTCTGCAACCACTGCCAGCACCCGGCAGAGGTTGTCGAGCGCTTCGGCCTGCCGGCCAGCCATGGCGATTTTCACAAGAAGCATGAGATTCGCCAGCTCGTGGTCTACGCGGCCTCCCAGAGCCCCCAGGATCAGAATCTGGCCGGCACCCATCGACAGCGCATGGTCAACGGCAATCTCGGTGTCTGTCGCGTCCTTCCTGGACGGATGGACCTCAAGCCTGCTCCCCAAGTCCCGCGCTGCTGACCTGCCTGCAGACGACACGGAGTCCATGTCTCCGACGACGAGGTCCGGCGAGAGGCCCAGCAGCATGGCATGGTCAAAGCCCCGATCGGCGCAGATCACGGACGTCCGGCCCGCCCCGCACTCATCTATCCACCTGTGGACTGCCTTGCGCAGAGACTCCAGAGCGTGAGACTCAGGAGGTCCGTCGCCGTGTGCGGATCTCACCAGCTGACCGCCGCTCACAATGAGGGCACGATTGACGCAGCGCTCCAGGCTCACCTGCTTCCAGCCTCACTTCCGGTTCTGACAGCCGCACCGAGTGCGGCCATTTGACAACTGAGTACATTATAGCGTACGAAACGGCCTACGATGCGACGATTCCAGTGCCTGCGGGCATCGCTCGGCACCTGCCGTTTTCTATTGACATCGAATAGGGTTTGTGCGAGCATATTAGGTAAATCGGCCCTGAGATGGGTTTCTTGTCATACAGATAATCTTGTGGAAGGAGGGTGAGGTCGGCATGCGTGAGGACATTTTGCGGATACTCGATGAGAATGACCAGGTGGATCCTGCCACCATAGCAACTATGCTGGGTGCGACCGAGGACGAGGTGCGAGCCACGATCGCAGAGCTGGAGAAGTCCAAGGCCATTGTCAAGTACCACGCGCTGGTCAACTGGGAAAAGGTGAACGATGACTTGGTTCAGGCCTTGATCGACGTCAAGGTGTCGCCTCAGAGGGATGTGGGGTTTGACCAGATTGCTGAGAGGATCTATCGCTTTCCTGAAGTCAAGAGCGTGTACCTAATGTCCGGTGCGTACGATTTGTCCGTCGCCGTCCAGGGCAAGAGCCTGAAGGACGTGGCCAGCTTCGTTGCCACCAAGCTGGCGACTCTGGATCATGTCTTGAGCACGACGACGCATTTCATCCTCCGCAAGTACAAGGAAGAGGGCGTTATCCTTGAAGACAAGGCGGAGTTGAAAAGGCTGGTCGTGTCGCCATGACGTTTGACGGAAGCAGATATGTGTCGAATGCTGTGAAAGCGCTCCCGCCGTCCGGGATCCGCAAGTTCTTCGACCTGGCTGCGCAGATGGAGAATGTCATCTCCCTCGGAGTGGGCGAGCCTGACTTCATAACGCCCTGGCACATCATAGAGTCGTCGTTCTACTCCGCCGAGCGAGGTCATACCAGTTACACGTCTAACCTGGGTCTGCTTGAGCTGCGCCAGGCGATATCTGACTACCTCGAGGCGAAGCACGGGGTGGGGTATGATCCCACGAACGAAGTCCTGGTGACGACCGGCGTCAGCGAGGCGCTCGATGTGGCAATCAGGACTCTCGTGTCTCCGGGAGACGAGGTCATCGTCATAGAGCCGTGCTACGTCTCATACAAGGCATGTGTCCTTCTTGCAGGCGGAACTCCCGTCATCGTCGACACGCACGTGGACAACGGGTTCAGAGTGACCGCGGAAGACATAGCGAGCCGCCTGAGCGACAGGACTAAGGCTATCGTGCTTTCCTATCCAAACAACCCCACCGGCGCAGTCATGGACTGCGCGACTCTTCAGAGAATAGCTGAACTGGCCCAGGAAAGGGACCTCATTGTCATCTCGGATGAGATCTACTCCGAGCTGACATATGAAGGGACCCATACGTGCATCGCCGCTCTTCCCGGCATGAGGGAGAGGACAGTGCTGCTGAACGGCTTCTCCAAAGCCTATGCGATGACCGGCTGGCGAATAGGATATGCGTGCGGGAACAAGCATATAATCGGTGGCATGATGAAGATCCATCAGTATACGATGCTGTGTGCGCCAATAATCGCACAGAAGGCGGCGATCGAGGCGCTGAGGTATGGGGAAGAGGCGAAGCAGCGCATGGTCGCGGAGTACGACCAAAGACGGCGGTTCATTGTCGAGAGGCTCAATGCCATCGGCCTGACTTGCTTCGAACCGACCGGCGCGTTCTATGCCTTCCCGTCGATCGCAGCATCGGGGATGACTTCAGAGGAGTTCTGCAATGAGTTGTTGAGAGAGCAGTCTGTGGCAGTGGTGCCCGGCAACGCCTTCGGCGCGTGCGGAGAGGGCTTTGTGAGGTGTTCCTACGCGGCGTCGCTGCAGGAGATCAGTGAGGCTGTCACGCGTATGGAGCGCTTCCTGGCAGACCACGCGAGATGAATGAATCAGGGTCGGCACTGCCGACCCTGAACTGACCTCAGTCTCGTTTTCAGTCACGTCTTCAGTCTCGCCTGCTGAATCCTCCGAGCAGGGCGACCATCCTGAGCAGCTGGAGCGCTGCCATCGCAGTCGCTGCGACATAGGTGAGTGCTGCAGCACCGAGCACGTCCTTGGCTCCCGCTATCTCGCCGCGGTCGCTGATGTACCCGCCATTGATCAGCATGGAGAGCGCTCGATTGCTGGCGTTGTACTCGACAGGCAAGGTCACCAGGTGGAACAGAAGGGCGGCACTGAAGATGAGCACGCCCATCCATGCCAGGCCCGTTGCGCCGATCACAAGGCCGATGATGAACAGCGGCCAGGCCATGGCTGAGCCGATGTTCGCGACAGGGACCAGGTTGTTTCTGATCTCAAGCGGAGCGTAACCACTGGCGTGCTGGATCACGTGCCCGGTCTCGTGGGCAGCGATAGCCAGGGCGGCTATGGAAGAGCTACCGTACACATTTCGGGAGAGGCGGATCACCTTGCGCTTCGGGTCGTAGTGGTCGGTCAGTTCGCCCGAACCAAGCTGGACCGAAACGTCATACACCCCGTTGCGTCGCAGGAGATCCGAGGCCAGCTGGGCTCCAGTCACGCCAGATGTGCTGCGGTATCGGCTCCACTTGGCGTAAGCGCCGCTTACCCGGCTCTGCGCCCACAGCGCCAAGATCAGGCCGGGCAAGATGATCAGGAAAGTGGTATCGCCAAAGAAAAACATGGGTGTCATCCTCCTTAGCCATCCCGTCACATACAATTGTAAGTGTGGCCGGTATCATCGTCAAGGCGGGCCGCCGCGCTATAGCAGCCAATAACTGGTATTGACCCCCTGCCTCTTGGAGGAATTCCACCTGCAAGAGAGAAATATACTGAGCATAATCCCAGACGTGCGTTTGTCCCTTGGGTTCGGAGGAGGTTCAGCATGGGCAAAGACATGAGCACCGAGTACGGTCAGATAAACATCTCTGACGACGTGATTGCGACGATTTCAGGCATCGCGGCTACCGAGTGCTATGGATTGGTGGGAATGGCCTCCAGGAACCTCCAGGACGGGATCTCTGAGTTGGTTGGAATGGACAACCTGCAGAGAGGCGTGGAGGTGCACTTGGACGGAGACGAAGTGCACATCACGCTGTACATCATCGTGGAATACGGAACCAAGATCACCGAGGTAGCTCACAACGTTATGGGGAAGGTCAAGTACGTGGTCGAGAGCATGACCGGCTTGACCGCGACCGGTGTGGATGTCGTGGTTCAGGGTGTCAGGGTGGCGTCGCGCCCGGACAAGGCAAGGAGAGACGACTAACTCGCTCGGGAGGCGCCCGGTCAGCGGAATGCTGCAGTATCAAGCATGAATCCGCTGCTCCAAGCGCCTATTGTTCTGAACTGTCCCCGATTCGTTGTTAGTGGTGTTTGCAGGCGAGGAATGGGGGTACTGTCGTTGAAGCTTCGATACATGGACGGGAACGACTTCAGGAAAGGACTGATTGCGGGAGCTCAGACCCTTGGCGAAAACAAAGAGCTGGTAAACTCCCTCAATGTCTTCCCCGTTCCGGATGGTGACACAGGCACCAACATGTATCTCACGGTGCTGTCGGCTGTGAAGGAGTGTGAAAAGGTCTCTCAGAGCGGGATAGGGAAAGTGGCAAGCGCCGCCTCGATGGGGTCTCTCATGGGAGCGAGAGGCAACTCGGGCGTCATTTTTTCGCAGATCTTGCGAGGATTCAGCAGATACGTCGAGTCACGAGATCAGATCAACGGCACTCAATTGGCGAAGGCCCTCGAGAGAGCTTCAGCCACCGCGTATCAGGCAGTCATAAAGCCGGTTGAGGGCACGATGCTGACGGTCGCGCGCGAGCTGGCCAGCGCTGCCATCGATGCAGCCAAGAGCGAGGAAGACATAATCGGCATTCTCGACATTTCGATTAGTCATGCAGAGCAGGTCTTGGAGAAGACTCCTGAGATGCTGCCCGCCCTCAGAGAGGCCGGGGTGGTCGACGCGGGCGGCAAGGGGCTGCTGCTCTTCATCATAGGGTTGAGGCGCGGACTCCTCGACGAGGGCGTCTATGTGGAGACTGTTGAGACAGGACCCAGAGTGGTACCGCCGCCGGTTCACACTCCGGAGAGCAGACCGATTCCCGGCATAGACCAGGACATCGTGGATCTCGGGCTCGAACGCGAACATCCTGAGACCCTGGCAGAACTCGAATACGGCTATTGCACGGAGTTCATCCTCAAGGGCAGCGGCCTGTCGACAGATCAGATCAGGAGGGATCTGCAGGGCTTTGGAGACTGCCTGCTCGTGGTGGGCACTGAAGAAGTTGTCAAGATCCACATCCACACCGCCAACCCCGGTATCATCCTCGAGTACGGAGTAAAGCTCGGGCAACTGAGCAACATAGACATAAATAACATGGATGAGCAAAAGGCCGAGTTCGACCGAAAAAAGAGCGATCAGCCTGAGCCTCCGCTCGTGCAAGAGGAGTACACCCGCGAGACTGCAGTCGTGGCAGTGGCAGTAGGTGAAGGGATCGAGGAAATATTCAGAAGCCTGAACGTCGATGAGGTTATCGTGGGCGGGCAGACCATGAACCCCAGTGCGGAGGATCTTGCGAACGGCGTCCGCCGCACGAGAGCCAAGAAGGTTTTTGTCCTGCCGAACAACGGCAATGTCATCATGACCGCCAACCAGGTGAGGGAGTTGGTTGACGCCGAGCTCGAGGTGATTCCGACCAAGTCGATTCCTGAAGGGATTGCGGCTATGATGGGGTATGACCCCGAGGCATCAGCAAAGGACAACGTGAAGGCGATGACCTCAGCTGCAGAGCGCGTGAAGACGGGAGAAGTGACCTTTGCCGTCCGCGACTCAACGTATAACGGCGTCGAGATCTCCGAACGCGACTTCATTGGCATCTCCGGAGGGGAACTCCGGGTGGCCGGCAAGACCTGCAACGAAGTCGTCCGCAATCTTGTGAGCGAGATGGTAGAGGAAGGCGACGAGCTGATAACGCTGTTCTACGGCGAAGATGTGTCCGAGGGCGACGCCTCGAAGCTGGCCGAGCTGCTCGCTGAAGACCACCCCACCTACGAAGTAGAGGTACAGTACGGTGGACAGCCTTTGTACTACTACATCGTCATGATCGAATGAGCAGCGTCAGCTGCGACTGTTGGGCAATAGGAGGCGAGGGCAATGCCCCGAGTGAGAATCGTGTCGGACAGCACCTGTGACCTGCCGGTTGACATACGCAGAGACCACAATATCGAAACAGTTCCACTCAACGTGCACTTCGGAGATGAGGTTTTTCAGGATCAGGTCACGATAAGCCCAGAGGAGTTCTACGCAAAGCTCAAGTCTACTCGCGTCTTGCCGCGAACGTCGCAGCCCTCTCCGGGGGATTTCGTTGCGGTGTACGAGCGCCTGGCCGGCGAACCGGGCACCGAAGCGATTGTGTCGATTCATCTGTCGTCTGAGATGAGCGGCACGTATCAGTCGGCGCTGATAGCGAGCCAGATGGTCAAGGAGAAGAGCATAGACGTGACTGTTGTCGACTCGAGGCTGGCGTCGACTTGCATCGGGGCCGTCGTCCTCACAGCGGCAAAGGCCGCACGAGCGGGCCGCTCCAAGGCTGAAGTGCTGGAGCTGATCGAGACCGCGACGAAAAACATAGATGTGGTGTTCGTCGTTGATACTCTTGAATATCTTCAGAGGAACGGCCGGATAGGCAAGGCGGCAGGGCTGATCGGCGGGCTCCTGCACATCAAGCCGATACTTACTCTCGACGATGGGTTCGTGGCCCCTCTTGAGAAGATCAGGGGGAGCTCCCGCGTGATACCTCGGATGGTCGAGATAATATCCGGGAAGGTGAAGTCGAGGCCGCCTCAGATTGTCTACATACTCAACGCCGACTGCCCGGATCGGGCCAGAGAGCTGGAGACTAAGGTGCGCGAGGCGGTGGAGCCGAAGCACCTGCTTCATTCGGTCATCGGCCCTGTCATTGGAGCGCACACGGGCCCAGGGACGCTTGCAGTAGCTTGGCATGACGCCGATCTGTGGCAGGAGTGAACTCAGATAGGCGCTGAGATCAATGAACCCAGTACCTGATAGCCCCGTTCAGTACATCAAGGGCGTCGGACCGGCGCGCTCGCGGCTGTTGGCCAAGCTGGGAGTCCACACGGTCGAAGACCTTCTTTTCCTTCTTCCCAGGAGGTACGAAGACTACTCCGCCACCAAACGCATTTCGGACCTGATCGATGGTGAGAGAGCGACAGTGGTGGCTACTGTCGTGTCCACTCAGGTGGTGCACTCGAGGCGCGACCGGAGGCTGTCGCTCGTCGTCGTGAGGGCTTCTGACCTCAGCGGCATACTCGAGGCGAAATGGTTCTTCATGTCCCGCGACAAGCAGTGGATCGAGCGGAAGGCGAGCGAATTCGTCGAGGGTCGCAGCTACTTGTTCTCCGGGACTGTGAAGCGAGAAGGCCAGAGCGTTTCGATGCCGAGGCCCTCCTATGAGCCCGCTGAAGGAGCCCGCGACTCTGCCGGCAGGATCGTCCCTGTCTATCCCCTGACAGAAGGGCTGTCGCAGTGGCAGCTGCGCCATCTCATAGAGAACGCATTCTCGCTTGGATACGCTGATGCTTTGGTCGATCCGGTGAAGCCGGAGCTGTTGGCCAGATACGGACTGCCTCGCAAGGCAGAGGCGCTCCACGAGATTCATTTTCCTACGGATGCTCAGAAGATCAAAAAGGCCTTCCGGCGCATCGCGTTTGAAGAGTTTCTGCTCCTTCAGATAGGTTTGGCTCTGAAGCGGCATGCCAGACAGACATCGAGAGGAATCCCCCACTCCCCCGACGGAGATCTCGTGAGAGGTTTTCTCTCGCAGCTTCCGTTCAAACTCACAAAGGCCCAGTCAAGGGTGATAGACGAGATAAGGGCCGACATGGAGTCCGAGATGCCGATGAACCGGCTGATCCAGGGCGACGTGGGGTCTGGAAAGACTGTCGTGGCAGCCTACGCCTTGGTCAAAGCCGTGGAGTCCGGCTACCAGGGAGCTTTGATGGCGCCAACCGAGGTGCTGGCTGCTCAGCATTTCAACACCCTGGAGTCCCTGTTCTCGCCGCTGGGCATAGCCGTGCGGGAGCTGCGCGGCGGAACGTCGAAGTCTGAGAGAGAGGAGATCTACAGTGGTCTCCAGGACGGAAGGGTCTCGGTGGTCGTAGGCACGCACGCGCTCATCCAGGAAAGAGTGGAGTTCGGCCGGCTGGGGCTGGTCATAACTGACGAGCAGCACCGGTTCGGCGTTGGCCAGAGAGCCTTCCTGCAGAAGAAGGGCGAATGTCCGGATGTCCTGGTGATGACAGCCACGCCGATTCCTCGCACCCTCGCAATGACTCTCTACGGAGACCTCGATGTGTCAGTGATCGACGAGCTTCCTCCGGGCCGCAAGCCGGTGGTGACCCGCTGGGTCAGGGCATCGAGCAGGCGCCGCGCGTACGAGTTCCTCAGGAAGGAGATTGAGAGAGGCGGACAAGCATACGTCATCTGCCCGCTCGTCGAGGAGTCGGAAGTGATGGATCTCAAGTCTGTCGTAGTGGAAGCTGAGGAGCTCGAGCGGACCTTCCTGTCCGGACTTCGCATCGGTTCGCTGCACGGGCGGATGACATCCGCTCAGAAGGATAGAGTGATACGGGAATTCGCCGAAGGCGAGCTGGACGTCCTTGTCTCGACCACGGTTGTGGAAGTGGGCGTCGATGTGCCGAACGCCTCCATAATTGTGATAGAAAACGCCGAGAGGTTCGGGCTTTCGCAGCTCCACCAGCTCCGCGGCAGGGTCGGGCGGAGCGCGCGGCAGAGCTACTGCATTCTGGTGTCGAACGCCAGCTCAGAGGAGACGGTGGCTCGTCTGAACGCAATGACGAGCACGAATGACGGGTTCGAGATAGCCGAGGAGGATCTGAGGCTGCGCGGACCGGGCGAGATATTCGGAACCCGTCAGCACGGCCTGCCTGACACCCGAGTTGCGAACATTCTGAGGTACATGGGCGTGATGAAAGAGGCTCGCGAAGTGGCGTCTAGCATCTGCCGTGAGGACCCGATGCTGCAACAGGATGAGCACAGGCCGCTGAAGACCGAGCTCAATCGCAGATTCGGTGAATGGTTTGATCTCTCAGCCATCGGGTAGACAGACGCAAAAAAAGGAGATGGCGGTTGGCCTGAACGCCATCTCATGGGAGAGGAGAAACCGGAGGAAGAGCTTATGGGGGAGTGTTCGCTCGAGTCTTTCACCGGCAGAGTTCTCTTGGCTGTATTAGTATGTGAACCGCGGCGGCATATATGCGTCAGTGCGGAAACGCAAGCGGTTCCACATTGTGGAACTGCAGCCGGGTGGAAGCCGTGAGAGTGGTCGCCGGATCTGCAAAGGGACGGCCTCTCGTCGCGCCGAAGGGGCGTACAGCTCGCCCCACGCTCCAGCATGTCAAGGAATCGATGTTCAACATCCTGGCCGGTCGGGTCAGCGGGGCGAGGGTCTTGGATCTCTTCGCAGGAGCCGGGAGTTTGGGGATCGAGGCTTTGAGCCGCGGTGCGAGCGAATGCGTGTTTGTCGACAGCGACTTCAGATGCACTCGAGCCATAGAGCGCAATCTGCAGGCGACAGAGTTGTCTGACAGAGCCAGGGTATATAGAATGGATGTGTACAGGGCTGTCGACATGCTCGGCAACTCGGGCATGCGGTTCGACCTGATCTTTGCAGACCCGCCCTATGAGAAGGGACATGAGTCTGCGCTGCTGTTGCGCCTCGCTGACGGCCTTCTCCTGGCGTCAGGCGGAATGGTCATACTCGAACACAGCCGCAGAACCGAGACGCCGGAAGCGATCGGGCGCCTGGTACGAGGCAGCGTGAGAGAATACGGCGATACATACGTGAGTCTATACGCACTTGGTTCGGAGGGAGAAGAGTGAACGATACTAGCAAGAGACGCATTGCGGTCTGCCCAGGGAGTTTCGATCCGGTGACCAACGGTCACCTGGACATCATAGAGAGAGCTGCGTCTGTATTTGACCATGTGGTTGTCGGCGTTTTGAACAACCCGGAGAAGAGAGGCCTCTTCTCAATAGAGGAGAGGATAGAGATGCTCGAAGAGTCGGTGGCGCACCTGCACAACGTCTCTGTCGGTTCGTTTACCGGCCTGCTGGTGAAGTTCGCACGCGAGTGCGGCGCGGTCACGATCATCCGCGGACTCCGTGCCGTGTCGGACTTCGAGTTCGAGTTCAGGATGGCCTCCATGAACCGGAAACTCGCGCCGGACATCGAGACGTTTTTCATGATGACCAGCAACGAGTATGCGTACCTGAGCTCCAGCGTAGTGAAACAGGTGGCCAGTTTTGGTGGGTGTGTCAGAGGATTGGTTCCTGTCGTTGTCGAAAAGAAACTTAGAGAGAAGTTCGGATCCGGCAAGACAACGAATCAGTATGCGGGCCTCGAGATTGAGGAGTGAGAGCTGTGGCCGAAGGTATTGGTATCTTTGAGCTTCTTGACAGGCTCGAGGAGCTGTTGGACTCTGCGACGAGACTCCCGTTCAGCGCGAGGGTGATCGTTGATCAGGACGAGGCTCTCGATATTCTGGACAGGCTGCGAGCAGAGCTTCCCGACGAGTACCAGAAAGCCCAGGAAATACTCGACAAGCGCGAGGCGGTGCTGCTGGATGCCCGGCGCCAGGCTGCAGACATACTGGGAGACGCCAGAAGCCAGGTCGCGCGCATGGTCGAGGAGAGCGAGATCTCGAGAATCGCCAAACAGGAACGCGAGGCAATCCTGGCAGAGGCTGAACGATCTGCCAGAGAGACCAGGATAGAGGCCAATGAGTATGCGAGGTCGGTGCTTTCATCGCTGGAACGCTCTTTGCGCAGGGTGCTCGATGCCGTTGTACAGAGCAAGGCTGACTTGGAGGCGAGCTTAGAAGAAGTGGCCGCCGGCGATGAGCTCGATGAAGGCTCAGACGAACAGGATTCAGACGATTAAGGAATCGCAGGCAATTGAGGGATCGCGGACGACTGAGTAACTCAGGAATTCGCTCGCTGACAGACAAAGAGACAGGTCCGGGTGATGCCGTGAATCGGGCACATCCCGGACCTGTTTGTATGCTCGTTGTGCTTGCCCGTGTGAGGCCCCTGCCAGGCCGCTCCAGCCGGGCAGCCGCAGCTCGGTGTCCTGGCTGGGTGCCCTAAACCGGGGGACCTACTCCAGCCCTGCGAGTCTCTTCCACTCTGCCGACAGATTTAGGTCAGTGTCCAGCTGGTAGCCCAGAGCTATGAAGAGCCAGTTGCCGTCAAGGAACTCCAGCCTGCCGACGACCGCCTGCTCGTCATACTCGACTACCGTCACTACCGCTTCAGTCTCTGACACGAGTTGCGCCACATACTCGAGCGACGACAGGAGCGAACTGAGCAGGGCGCTGTCTCGATCTGCAAAGAACTCTATCTCGTTGTTGACCACGGCCTTGATGACCACCTCGGGGATCCGAGGCGACCACGCCTGGGCGGCCTTGACTGGGTCTCTGTCAACCATGACTGCCTCAAGGAAGAGCTTTGCTGTACTCTCCGGAGACGAGAACGGACTCATGGCCGCCTCTGCTTCGACGGCCTCAGGCTCCGGCTCGGCGCCTGAGATGTCTCCGCGGAGCTCAGATGCAGGTTCGGTCTCCGCTGGGACACCGTCCTCCGGCCCGCCCAGAGGCTCTTCGCCGCGCTCAGGTTCGACGGAAGTGCCTTCAGGAACCGCCCCGAGCAGATCGCCGGAAAGCACCGCTTCGGGCGTATCTGCCGGCAGCGGAAGCGACAGCTGTACGAACGCACCTGTATCTCCGACGTCACCTATGGCAATTGACAGTCCCAGATGGCCGGTCGGGCCGAAGACGATCGACCGGTGTTCGAGGGGAAACGCATACGTGTGCGTTCGCACCGCCTTGGTTGCGTCTATCAGTGTCCGAAATGCAAGCCAGTCGATCTGGCCTGCTGACGCCGGGACGTCTCTGTGACTCGCAATCGCTGGCACGCTGCAATAGCGTTCTGACAGCCTTATCCCTGCTGCGTCGCACCCGACGTACGATACTTGACCGTACATCAGCTCTGGAGCAACGCTGTCGGTCCTGTATGTCCAGATCAGGTATTCCAGAACAGTGTCGCCTGGAATGACTCGGCCCAAATTGACCCGTGCTGCGGCAGAGGTGTCGCCCATGCCGATGTACTCGAGCACGTAGTCGCAGCTCCACATGAGTCCGGAGTTGTACAGCAGGCCCGTATGCCCTCTCTCAGGCACCTCGACCGTTCTCCATCCGATCACAGGAAAAGGATCGCTCAATTCGAGGTCTGGAGACGAACCGCCTGTCGCGGGATCCAGGGATGAATCGTCTGACACAGAGACTGGGGAGGGATCGGTCACCGCCGAATCGAGAGGCTTGTCCGAGTCAGAGGCCAGTCCCGGCAATGACACGGCTGACAGCACTAGCAGTGCTGTGAGTACGCACAGACACCTGGGGGCGACGTGGACACCGATTCGCATCAGCAATGCAACTCCCTTTCAGATGGGTCGATAGGCGTGTGCAGGATTCTGTACCAGAGTATACCACAGCGGCCGCCCCCGAAGAAAGGCATGGAAAGACATGGGCACTCCCTCAGGATCACCTTCGGCTCGAGTGGCTGAACCTGATGATCCTTAACCCGCTGATCAGCGCGACGAACACGGCTATGACGGCTATGGCAGAGGCAACTGCAGCGAACGTCCTTGCGCTCCAGGCCAGTGAGTGCAGGAATCCGGCGCTGAACAGGTAATCGCCTGAGACAGCCGGCAATTGCGGCACAGCTGCCGGACGGATGTCGAAGCGCAGCAGCAGAGCGCAGGCCGCAGCCGCAAAGACTGCGTGCAGGACTCTGGAGCAGATATATGCGTGCATGCGGATGTCAGTCTTGTGGATGAGGCTCGCGACCTGGGCATGAACAGACAGACCGCTCCAGCCTATTATGGCACTGCAGGCGACGATCTTGCTGTACAGCGAGGCGGACGCCCTCGAGGCCTCTTCGCATCCTATCGTGATCTCAAACAGCCCTTCGAGCAGCGGGTCCAGGAGAGATGCTTCCACTCCGAATTTCTTGAGAATTACAGTGAGAGGTGCAGCCAGAGCGTCGACGATTCCGACCAGCGACATGATCCGCGTGATGACCGAGAACACCATGATGAACCCGCCGATCAGCAACAGAGTCGAGACTGAGTCCTTTACTGCGTCTCCTAGCAGCTGCCCAATCGGCCGCCCGTCAGCCTCTCTGGCGCTCACCAGTTCGTGCAGCGCCCGCTTGACCATGCCGGTCGAGCCCGGTTTCCGCACCGGCTCGGCCGGTCGGTCATCCTGCCCGTAGAATCTCATCACGAAACCCAGGAGTATGCTGGCCGCGTAGTGGGAGAGCGCAAGCACAATGCCCAGCCTGGCCTGGCCGAACATCCCCACAGCGACCGCTCCAGCCATGAACAGGGGATCCGCGGTATTTGAGATGCTTACGAGGCGTTCGGCTTCCACGCGGGAGCACATCCTCTCGGAGCGCAGTTTAGCGGTGATCTGTGCTCCCATCGGATACCCGGAGGCCAGGCCCATGGCGACTGCGAAGGCGCCAACTCCCGGCACCCTGAACAGCGGCCGCATCAAGGGCTCGAGCAGCACGCCCAGCATGTGCACAACTCCGAGTCCCATGAGGATCTCGGCTGCGACAAAGAACGGCAGCAGTGCGGGAAACACGATTTCCCACCACACGCGAAGCCCATCCTTTGACGCGTTGAAAGAGTCGCTCGGAAAGGCGATGATCGCGATGGTTATGACAAGGGCAAATGCTGCATAGAGGTAAACCGGCATCCGTCGCTTGGTCCGTCTCACTGGCATCTCAATAACCTCCTGACGACATATCATCTAGAGATGGCTGGCCCCGGGTCTGGCACCAGATTCTGCGCCGCCGCCCGGCTTCGGTTTGACGTCGCTGCGGTTAAGTATATTGGAGCAGGCAGGAGGCTATGACCCTGATTCCAGAATGGATCGCGTTGTGCTAGAATAGTACGAGTGATTGGCTGTAGAACCACAGAATGGCAAGGAGGGCTATTGCATGGTCCGATTCGGGGTCGTCGGGATCCGCAACTACGCAGGAACACACATCAACAACCTCAGGAAGCTCGAGAAAGAAGGCATCGCTAAACTGGGAGCAGTACTCGTGACAGACCAAGAGAAGAACGGCGAAGCCGCTCTGCGTCTTCAACAGCAGGGCGTGAGGATCTTTGACGACTACGACGACATGCTCTCGCAGGGCGCCAAGTGTTTCGACGTGATATCGCTTCCGACGTCGATTCACACACACGCGCCAATGGCGATCAGATCGATGCAAGCGGGCGTCAACACCCTGGTAGAGAAGCCGCCAGCTCCGACAATACAGGATCTGGACAGGATGATCGCAGTCTCCAGAGAGACAGGGAAGTTCTGTGCGGTTGGGTTCCAGTTCATTCATTCTGTCACGATTCGAAGGCTGAAGGAGATAATTGCCAGCGGTGCTCTGGGAGAGATCAAGGACCTCGCATGCAAGGCCTATTGGCCGCGCGTCAAGTCCTACTACGCCCGCAACGAGTGGGCGGGCAAGACAATCTGCCATGGACATATTGTGCTGGACGGTCCGATCAACAACGCCCTTGCTCACTATCTCAACAACATGGTATATCTCGCCTCGCCAGTGCCTGACCAGCAGGCAGAGATCGACACGGTCCAGGCGGAGCTGTACCGCGGGCACACCTACATTCAGGCCGAAGACACGAGCTGCCTGAGAGTGAAATGCAAGAACGGAGCGACCATTCACTTCTACGTGACTCACTGCTCCAAGTCGACTTTCAACCCGTACATGGAGATCACGGGAACAAAGGGCAGCGTCGTCTGGCTTATGAACGAGAATACGGAGATCGCGTACAAAGACGGAAGGCGCGAGACCTTCAACAACAACGGTGTGGACCCATGGCTCGAGGTGTTCAGGACCAGCGCCAGGGCCTTCAGAGGCGAGCTGGAGAAACCGTATTGCAGAGTCGACAACTGCCGAAGCTTCGTATTGACGATCAACGGCGCCTACGAGTCGTCGCGCAAGGTTCACCCGGTACCGGAACGTTTCGTGAACGAGTTCGTCAATGACCGTGGAGAGCTGATCACCGTGGTCGAGGGGATTGAGGACATCATGGACCAGGCATTCAGCTCAAGGAAGCTCCTCTCCGAGATGGGCGTCGAGTGGAGCGTCAGCACAGAACCGTTCAGCATGGAAGGGTACACTGAGTTCAAGCTGCCCAGCGAAATGGATACTTGCGTCTGATCTGACTAAGGCTAACCGTGGTGTGTTGCCGAATCGCACACCATCGATGAGCGCCACGGAGGAAAGGGTCATGGTAGCCGACCGCCATTCGAGGACGGGGAGGCAACTCCTCGTCCTTCTACTGGTTCTCGCCTTTGTGATTTCTGAGCGGATCTTGGCATCGACGTACTGGGTGATGATGCCGGGAGTCGCCATTCCCCTGGATCAAGTCGTAGATGTGGAGGGCAAGGCCTTCAGGAGCGAAGGCGATTTCTATCTTGTAGCGGTTTCGACCTCCAGGGCGTCCTTGAGCGGACTCGTAAGATCGTGGTTTGACCCCTCGGTCGAGATCATACCTGCGTCCAGCCAGATTCCCGCTGGAATGGACCTAGGCGAGTACAGGCAGATCATGGACCGGATGATGCATGAGAGCCAGATTGTCGCGGTGGCGGTCGCGCTCGGGCATGCCGGCTACGATGTGACGCTCCGAAGCGAGGCCAGGATAGAGGCGTTTCTCCCCGACAGCCCAGCAGCGTCTCAACTGCGCGTCGGCGATGTGATAGTCGCAGTGGACGGGGAGAAGATCGAGACCGCAGAACAGGCGGTAAGGAAAATCCAGGACCGGGCGATAGGAGACATGGTCACTGTTTCGGTCGATCGCGGGGGACAGCTGTTTGACGCGGAGATCAAGACGTCGTCCATCACAGACTCGGAGGGGAAGAAGAAGCCGGGGATACGAGTGCTCATCGGTCCGAGGCTCGAATACGACCTTCCATTTGAGGTAACGATAGACTCTGGAGACATAGGCGGATCCTCTGCGGGCTTGATGTTCGCGTTGGAGGTCCGCGACCGCCTGGATGAACTCGACCTGACAGGCGGCAGGCTGGTGTGCGGAACCGGCACGATAGATATTGACGGCAGGGTAGGTCCGGTCGGGGGCGTCAAACAGAAGGTCGCGACCGCCATCGCACAGGGCGCTGAGGTTTTCCTCTGTCCGCAGGACAACTACGAAGAGGCCTTGAGTGCCGCGGATGGGATCGCGATCGTGTCTATAGACCGCTTTCAGACCGCCTATGATTTTCTCGTCCGTGGAGCGGGCAGGAGTCAGCTCGAGCAGTGACGAATAGTTAGACGGAATGTCAGCAGTTGTCGGGACAGGTCTGACTTTCGTTTGGCCGCACGACGGCCGGACTCAGTGCACCGCTGACGAGAGAGCGTCTGAGACCCACAGCCTTTTGCGCGTGGAGGGGACTTAGTAGTGAGTAGAGTGGGACAAGCTACGGCTCAGATCCCTATTCGCAGCGCGGTCATACTGGTCCTGGTGTTGATCGTCGTTGCGAGCGCGGCCGGGGCTTCCGGACTGGGCCTTCTGCGGCTCGGCAGCACCGGCTCTGAAGTCAGGCTTGTTCAGGAAATGCTGTATGCGCTCGGCTATCTGCTGGGCGAGCCCGACGGCGTGTATGGGCCGAACACAGAGCTGTCAGTTCGCAACTTCCAGATACAGAACGGGCTTCTGGTTGACGGCAAGGTGGGTCCCGAGACCTTCGCAAGACTGAATGAGGAGTTCACTGCCTGGATATCCCGCAGCTATATCGTAAGGAAAGGCGACAGCCTCTGGTCCATTTCCAGGAAGTTCGGGACGACCGTAAGGGCCCTTGCCGAGATGAACGGGCTCGATCCGAACGGCACGCTCCAGGTAGGAGTGAGCCTGCGGATACCGCTGCCGCTTCCGGCGTCGCGCGGTGAGACCAGGGAAGCGTCGCTCGTCCCGTGGACCACCGCCAGGAACATATTCACCATCGGCTCTGTGGCCACTGTGATCGATGTAGAGACTGGCCTCGCGTTTCGAGTCCTGCGGCGTGGCGGCTCCTACCACGCAGACAGCGAGCCGATGACCAAATATGATACCGAAGTGATAAAGAGGATCTACGGCGGCGGCTTCAGCTGGAATAGAAGGGCGATCATCGTCCAGGTTAACGGTTACTCTATGGCTGCATCCATGAACGGCATGCCTCACGGAGAGGAGCGCATCCAGGACAACGGATTTGCCGGTCACTTCTGCATCCATTTCCTGGGGAGCCGGCTCCATCTCAACGGAGAGATCGATGACCAGCACCAGGCCATGGTGAGACGTGCGGCAGGGCAGCGGTAGGAGCCGGCAGGAGCCGTGCCGATAGTGAGCCATTGATGAGTGCGGCGCACCGGGGCGACCGGAGAGCGTCGCCTCTTTGTGTTGACACCGAGTTCGAGCCTTGGTTATAATGTTGACTGTCGTTTGCGGGGTGAGCCGGTGAAGATCGATATCCGCCCGATAATGGAAACGAAGGGTGCGACCCTGCCTCTGGCTTTTGCCCAGGTTTTGGACGACGTACAGGATCCGGGGTGTGTCGTTCGATTCAAGGGGCCGGTCAACGTATCCGGGCAGTTGACCAATACAGGAGACTGCATCATGCTGACCGGTGACGCCCGAGTCACAGTCGAAATGCTCTGCGACAGGTGCGTGGAGCCGTTCGAGTGCCTTGTGGAAACGAAGCTGGAGTATGGGTATGTCGACGCCAGCCGGTTTCAGAGTCTGTCCGGAAGACGCGCCGGCCGAGCCGGAGGCGCGAAGGAAACTGACGAAGAGCTGGATTTCAGGCGCTTCGAAGATGAAGAGATCGATGTGACTGCGGAAATCCGTGAGGCGGTTCTGCTCGCACTGCCCGGAAAGCGGTTGTGTTCGCCGGAGTGCAAGGGCATCTGTCCCAATTGCGGGACGAACCTAAACAAGTCCGAGTGCCGATGCTCTGAACAACCCGTCGATCCGAGGCTGGCCGATCTATCCCGTCTTCTGTCGGAGTGACCTGCCGGGTCTCGTCTATTGGTTTGTTGACGCACCTGCGCGGTCATCCGCGACGGGTCCGTGGCAGCAAGGTAAGGGGTGAAACACGTGGCAAATCCTAAGGGGAAGCATGGGAAGTCTAGGACGCGCAAGAGAAGGGCCACTTGGAAACTGGCGGCACTCAATCTCGTGCCATGTCCTCAGTGTCACCAGCCCAAGCAGCCTCACAGAGCATGTGAGGAATGCGGATATTACGCAGGCAGAGAGGTAATCACAGTAGAGAAGGAATAGTGCCGTGCAATTGATTGACGGCGCTCCAGGCGATGTTGTCGCTGTGCGACAAAGCGAGAAGGCATGACTGTCTCCAGCAGTTCAGTATTTCAATGGACTCGGAGGTCGAAGTCGATGTCTTCTTTTTTTCTCTGTGATGGTGTATACTTAGATTAGCACCAGGTGTTAAGAGGACGTATCAATCGGCGGTTGTCCGAGAATGCGTGGCTGCCTTGAGTGCCTCGCAGCAGAGGTGCGTTTCCTGCAGGACGTTTCCCTCGGTATGAGATCGGAGTGGGATGCCCGAGATGATGAAGATTCGAGCTCGCAAGAATAAACGGCACCAGGACTTGAAGCGGCTGGTGGCCGCCGATCCGTTCACCACGGATCAAGAGCTCGCGTCCAAGCTCGGAGTCAGCGTTCAGACGATCAGGCTTGACCGTCTTGAACTCGGCATACCGGATGCCCGATCGCGCATAAGAGAAGTCGCCAGAGATGCTTACGAAAAGGTCAAGTCCATAACCGAGTCTGAGGTCATCGGAGAACTGATCGATCTGGAGCTGGGCGAGTCTGCGCTGTCTGTGCTGACCGCGACTGCCGACATGGCGCTTGCGCATTCCGGCGTGATAAGAGGTCACCACCTGTTTGCCATGGCCAACTCGCTGGCGGTGGCAGTAGTCGACGCCAAGGTCGCCCTGACCGGGTCTGCGACCGTGCGTTTCGTGCGCAGGGTGCGCGTGGGGGATCGGATGGTCGCAAAAGCTCGAGTAACAGAAATATCAGGCAGAAGGCACACTGTGTCAGTCGCAATCAGAGTCGGAGCGGACGAAGTGTTCACTGGCGAGTTCGCGGTGTACGCAGTCGAGGACACTTAATTGACCGTGCGTCTGCGGGCGGGCGTGACCGCGCTCGCCGCTGCCGCCGATACCACGCAGACAGGAGGGGTGAATCATGAGAATAGCGCTCGATGCTGCGAGCGGAGATCTCGGGCCCAGCGTGTGTGTGGATGGAGCTCTTCTGGCGTCCGAAGAGACCGGCCATGAGGTTATCCTCGTCGGCCCCGAAGCCGCGCTGACCGAGATGCTGTCATCCCGGCCGGAAAGCGCCCGGGCCCGTGTCACAGTGGCAGACGCTCCTGAAGTGATCGGCATGAATGAGCACCCGGCCAGGGCCGTGCGCCTCAAGCCGCGTTCGTCCGTGGTGGTCGCTTGCCAGATGGTCGCCTCTGGCGAAGCCGATGCAGTTGTGAGTCCGGGCAATACCGGTGCCACAATGGCCGCGTCGTTGCTCAAGATCCAAAGGATCAAGGGCGTGGAGCGCCCGGCGATCGCCATTCCGATGCCCACCACAAAGGGAGTGTCGCTTATCCTGGACGCTGGTGCAAATGTCGAATGCAGGCCGTCGCACCTGTCGCAGTTCGCACTCATGGGCGCCATATACTACTCATCGCTGACCGGGACTCCTTACCCGACCGTCGGGTTGCTGAACGTCGGCGAAGAGCCGGAAAAAGGCAGCGACATGGTCGTGGAGGCGCACCGGCTGCTGTCATCATCCGACCTCAATTTCATCGGCAACATCGAAGGAAGAGACATACCGTTTGGGAAAGCCGACGTGGTGGTGTGCGACGGCTTTGTCGGGAACGTCGTCCTGAAGCTGGCGGAGGGAATCGGCGCAGCCCTCTTTGAAATGCTAAAGGAGGAGGTCGGGCGATCGCCGTTTCTGAAGCTGGCAGCGGGGCTCGCCAGACCTGCCTTTGTCAACGTAAAGCGAAGAATGGACGACACCGAATATGGCGGTGCTCCGCTGCTGGGAGTCAACGGTGTCACCATTATCGGACACGGGCGTTCGAACGCAAAGGCGATCTGCAACGCTCTGAAGGCCGCTGCCAGGATGCATCAGGATGGCGTGGTCGACGCCATTGCGCGGTCGATTGAGGGTAACACGAACGAAATCGCGGAGGTCTGACGAATGACTCGGGCTATAGCCGGTATTCTAGGTCTGGGCATGGCTGTCCCAGACAAAGTGCTCACAAACGCTGATCTGGAGACAATGGTCGATACGACTGACGAGTGGATAAAGACCCGCACAGGCATATCTGAGAGGCACATCGCGGGCCCGGACGACACGACGTCCAGCTTGTCAGCCAAAGCCGCTATGGCGGCTCTGGACGATGCAGGAATCCGCCCGTCAGAGGTCGATGCGATCATCGTGGCGACTATCACGCCTGACATGATATTCCCATCTGCTGCATGCCTTGTGCAGGACAAGATCGGTGCTCGCAATGCGGTGGCGTTTGACATATCGGCCGGATGTTCAGGGTTCGTGTACGGCGTCACGCTGGCCAGGTCGCTCATCGAATCCGGCACCTACAGGAATATCTTGGTGGTGGGAGCAGAGGTCCTTTCGAGGATAACAGACTGGACCGACCGTTCGACGTGTGTGCTGTTCGGGGACGGCGCCGGTGCGGCTGTGTTGGGGCCTCGATCCGAAGGCGACGAAGGGCCCAGAATCATCAGCACGTCTTTGGGCAGCGACGGATCTGGAGCCGATCTCATACACATTCCTGCAGGCGGATCGCTGATGCCTGCGTCGGAAGAGACCGTGAAGAACAGGCTCCACTTCATCTCGATGGCAGGCAATCAGGTGTACAAATTCGCTACGAAGATCATGGGCGACATAGCGCTCGACGCACTCCAGAAGTGCGGGCTCACTAAAGAAGACATTGACTGGTTCGTGCCCCACCAGGCGAACATCCGCATCATACTCCACGCGGCCGACAAACTGGGCCTCCCGATGGAGAAGGTGTTCGTCAACGTCGAAAGGTACGGCAATACCTCCGCTGCGTCCATACCAATTGCGTTGTTCGAGGCGCGGAAGTCGGGCCTGATCAAGCCTGGCAATATCGTGGTGCTGGTCGGATTTGGCGCCGGCCTCACCTGGGGTGCGGCAGTGGTTCGCTGGTGACAGGCGCACGATGTAGAGATGTCCATGTTGGGTGACGGGGAGTGATGCGATTGGCAGGACGCCGGATAGCGTTTGTGTTTCCCGGGCAGGGTTCTCAGTCCGTCGGTATGGGCAGGGCGCTTGCTTCCGAGTATCCCGAAATCGGGGCGACGCTCGACCATGCAGGGTCCCTGATTGGGGTGGACCTGAAGGAGTTGTGCTTCTCCGGACCTGAGGAGGAGCTCACGCGAACCTCCAACGCACAGCCAGCAATCCTGGCATTGAGTGTGGCGGTTTATGGACTGGTTTCCGGCCGCCTCGAGCCGTTCATGGTCGCAGGCCACAGCCTAGGCGAGTACAGCGCATTGGTCGCCTGCGGAGCACTTGGTTTCGAGGACGCGGTCCGGTTGGTGCGCGCGAGAGGCGAGCTGATGGAAAACGCGTCGGACGGCTCCGGGACCATGTGCGCAGTGATTGGACTGGACCTCGACAAGGTGGAGGAACTGTGCAGGCGCGTGTCGGCCCACGGCACAGCGGTTCCTGCGAACATCAATTGCCCTGGGCAGATAGTCATTTCCGGCCATAGAGAAGTGATCGAAGCGGCTGCGAAAGAGGCCGTATCGATGGGAGCGCGGTTCGCAACGATGCTCAAGGTGAGCGGAGCCTTTCACAGTCCGCTGATGGAGCCGTGCGCCAAGTTGTTCAAAGAGCATCTGGATGCAGTGCACATTGCGGACGCGAGAGTGCCCATAGTGAGCAACGTTACGGGGACGGCAGTGCGCTCAGCATCTGAGATTCGGCAGCTGCTGCTGCGCCAGATCACTTCGCCGGTTCTGTGGGAGGCCTGCGTGCGGACGATGCGCCGACATGGGGTCGACGTGTTTGTGGAGCTCGGCGCAGGTCAGGTGGTCACCGGTTTGATCCGGAGGACCGACAAGAGCGCGGCGACCTATTCCACCGGGGACCCAGGCGAAATCTCCAAGCTGCTATTATTCGCAGAGGAGGAGAGAGCATGAGGTTAGCAGGGAAGACTGCAATAGTCACAGGCGGTTCGAGGGGGATCGGCTACGCGATCGTGCGGCGGTTTGCAGCCGAAGGTGCCCGCGTTGTCGTGGCGGACATCAACCACGAAGCAGCGCTCGCAGTCGCCGAAGAGCTGAGAGCGCAGGGGAACGAGGCTATGGCGGCAGTGTGCGACGTGTCGGTCTACGAGGAAGCCGAGCGGCTTGTCTCTACGGTGACAGAAGCATGGAGCAGCGTGGACATACTCGTCAACAACGCGGGCATAACCCGCGACAAGCTGCTGTTGCGTATGAACGAAGACGATTGGGACGCGGTCATGAAGGTAAACCTCAAGGGCGTGTTCAACTGTACCAAGGCGGTCGCCCGGACGATGCTGAGACAGAGGTCGGGCAGAGTGATAAACATCGCGTCTGTAGTCGGCATCGTGGGGAACGCAGGTCAAGCCAACTACTCAGCGTCCAAGGCCGGGGTGATCGGGTTCACAAAGGCGGCTGCGAGGGAGTTTGCGAGCCGCGGGGTGACCGTGAACGCGATAGCGCCCGGCTTCATCGAAACGAAGATGACGGCGGATCTCCCGGAGGCTGTTCGGAACGAGTTTCTGAGCAAGGTTCCTCTCGGCCGGCCGGGAATTCCAGACGATGTGGCCGGTGCCGCTGTGTTCCTGGCCAGCGACGAGTCGAGCTACATTACAGGCCAGGTCATCTGTGTGGATGGCGGATTGGCTATGTGAGTCGACAGCGAAAAAGCTGTGTCAATGGATAGCAGGGCTGCGATGTGAAAGGAGGTGAACGAAGTGAGCGAAGAGGCGATCCTTGAGAAAGTGCGAGATCTTGTTGTGAACAAGCTGGATGTGGACGAGGACGAGGTCACGATGGAGGCTTCGTTCCAGGATGATCTGGGAGCGGACTCGCTGGATGTCATGGAACTCGTGGATGACCTGGAGCGTGAGTTTGGTATCACCATCGAGGAAGAGGACCTTGACAAGATCAAGACCGTAGGTGATGCAGTAAGGTACATCGCCAGCCGGTAGAGAGATGTCCATATGCCGTGAGGGTCCTGCGGGAGTGCAGGACCCTCAAGAGCGGCATGGGGAGGTGTGTTTTGAGTGTCCAGCGGCCTAGCGGAAAAAGGAGGGCCGTCCCGCACCTGCGGGAGAGATTCGCAGACTAGAGTAGTCGTGACAGGACTGGGAGTCATCTCGCCGGTCGGAACAGGCAAGGAGCTCTTCTGGACACGTCTGATCGGAGGCGAATCCGGCATCGGACCCATTACCAAGTTCGATGCAAGCGAGCACTCCAGCAAGATAGCCGGGGAAGTGAAGGACTTCGATGCGTCCCATTACATGGACAAGCACGATGCCCGTCGCATGGACCGGTTCGCGCAGTTCGCAGTTGCAGCAGCCCGGATGGCAGTGGATGATTCAGGACTGGACGTGAGCTCCGAGGACCCTGAACGCGTTGCAGTGGTCGTGGGCTCAGGCATCGGTGGAATGGAAACGTGCACGGTCGAGTTCGAGAAGATCATGACCCTGGGTCCCAGAAGAATCAGCCCCACATTCATACCCATGATGATATCGAATATTGCAGCGGGACAAATAGCTATCCTCTTTGGAGCGAAGGGACCCAACCTCGGAATCACAACTGCTTGCGCAACCTCCAGCCATTCATTGGGAGAGGCTGTGCGAATAATCAGATGCGGCGAGGCCGATGTGGCGATTGCCGGGGGCAGTGAAGCCGCAATCGTGCCTCTGGCGGTCGCGGGATTCTGCGCGAACAGGGCGTTAACAACTCGAAACGATGTTCCAGAGGCGGCCAGCTGCCCGTTTGACCGCAGGCGAGACGGATTCGTCATGAGTGAAGGAGCAGGCATGTTGATTCTGGAGACGCTCGAGCACGCGCGAGCCAGAGGAGCCCGAATCTACGCTGAGCTAGTCGGGTATGGAATGAGCGCCGATGCGTATCACATTGTAGCCCCAGATCCGCAAGGCGCCGGGGCGGCCATAGCCATTCGGAAGGCGCTTGCGATGGCCGGAGTCAGCCCGAATGAGGTGGACTACGTCAATGCCCACGGTACGTCGACCCCGATCGGAGACAAGACAGAGACTATGGCGATCAAGTCGGTCTTCGGAGATCACGCGTACAGGCTCAAAGTGAGCTCGATCAAGTCTATGATAGGCCATTTGCTTGGCGCGGCCGGCGCGGTCGAGGCTGTCGCAACCGTTCTCACAATCGATCGGCAGATGATACCGCCGACGATCAACTACAGCGAGCCGGACCCGGAGTGCGACCTGGACTACACCCCCAACAAGGCTGTCGCAGCCGAGGTGAAGGTCGCGATCTCGAACTCTTTCGGGTTCGGCGGGCAGAACTGCGTGCTGGCTTTCAGCAAGGTGGTATGATGAGTGAGTGCTGAGCTGGACGACTCGTCTATTCGATCGCTCGCCCGGTCACTGGGCTTAAGCGCGTATCGAACCGAGCTGCTCAGGCAGGCGATGACGCACAGCTCCTTTGCGGAGGAAAACCCGTCTGCCGGACCAGACAACGAGCGGCTCGAGTTCCTGGGCGACGCAGTCCTGAAACTCGTGACCAGCGATGAGCTCATGAGCAGATTCCCCGGCTGCACTGAGGGGCAGCTCTCCAAGATGAGAGCCTATGTCGTAAGCAAGAAGGCTCTCGCACAGGCAGCGCAGGCAATTGGACTTGGGCCGCTCTTGCTTCTCGGAAAGGGAGCGGAGAAAACGGGGGAGCGCAACCGCGACACTGTTCTCGCGGACGCACTGGAGGCTGTCTTCGGAGCCGTCTACCTTGGGGGCGGACTCGAGGAGTGCAGGCGCGTCATAGTCAAGGTACTGGGAGCGGCGCTGGACTCCGCATCAGGGGCGCCGCTCTCTGAGAACTACAAAGAAATGCTGCAGGAGCATCTTCAGAAGAACGGTGCGCCGCGTCCAAAGTACACCGTGCAGGAGGCCCCGAGCCATAGCAACGATCAGCTGTTCGTGGCCGTTGTCTCACACGAGGGACGAGTCCTTGGAACCGGCAGAGGGAGGAGCAAGAAAGCTGCAACCCAACTCGCAGCTAGAGCGGCATTGGTCAGGCTTGGCGTCATAGGCGGAGAAGCGAACGAAGAGGGCTGATAGACGGCCATCCCCACCCTGGTTTGGTCATATTGCGGGCAAGTACCAAATATACATGTAGTGGACAGGTACGGAGCTCCGCATCCAGGGGGTGGGGTTATGACCGATGCGAATCAGGAGCAAGACATGGAGCTCATCAGGCGCGTTCGGCTCAACGACGAGGCGGCTAGGGAGGAGTTGGTCTCCAAGTACACTCCGATGGTTAAATGCCTGGTTCGCAGCAGTTATGGCAAGCTTCTCGACCATGAGGACCTGACTCAAGAAGGACTGATCGGCCTGCTGGGCGCGATCGAGGAGTACGACGGAGAGAACCACGACATCAAGTTCAGTTCTTTCGCGTATCTCTGCATCATCCGAAAGATATACAACTGCATACGTCAGTCGAGGAACAGCAAGAACAGGACGCTCAATGAGGCGATCTCCCTCCACGCCTACATAGACAGGGACGAGACCCGCACGATCATGGACCTGATCTCCGACAACAGCGACGATCCCGAGGAGTGCGTGCAGGGGATCTGGATACACCAGGCGATCGAACGACTTCTACGCAATCACCTGTCCGTTCTCGAATACGAGGTTGTCACCCGGATGATCAACGGGTACTCCGCATCGGAGATCGAGAAAGAGATCGGCGTTTCCACGAAGTCTATCGACAACGCAAGGACCCGGGCCAAGTTCAAGCTGGCACGCATTTTGGCGCGGTACGGGTCGCTCCTCAGTCCGAAAGTGCCTCAGCAAGTGCGCAAGAGGAAAGACCTCTACCTGAGATTAGGCGTCTGATGCTCTCAGCGGCCGGTCTCATAGGACACGACGTCTGACCGGCTGACTCATATCTGGCCCCCGCTCGCCGGTAGAGAAGGAATCCCTCGTGTATCCGAAGAAAGTGAAGACGGGCTGCCGGCTCCCAAGCTGAGCAGACCGGTGTTCTGAGACGCAGCTTGCTTGACAAGGCAGGAGTGGGTTTTCTTTGTACTTGAAGCGGCTTGAGATGACAGGGTTCAAATCATTCCCTGACAGTGTCCAGGTCGAGTTTCTGCCGGGCATCACTGCAATAGTGGGTCCGAACGGGAGTGGCAAGAGCAACATCGCTGACGCGATCAGGTGGGTGCTCGGAGAGCACAACCCGCGGATGCTTAGGGGAAACCGCATGGAGGATGTCATCTTTGGCGGCTCGGACACGAGGCGCGCTTTGAGCGCTGCGGATGTGACCCTAGTGCTCGACAACAGCGACAGAAAGGCGCCGGTGGATTACGACGAGATACGCATCAGCCGGCGGGTGTACAGATCCGGAGAAAGCGAGTACCTGTTGAACGGCTCAGCGTGCAGACTCAAAGACATCAGAGACCTCTTTCTCGACACCGGCATCGGGCGGGGATCGTACGGCATAGTTGAGCAAGGCAGGGTGGACGCGATTCTGAGCGCCCATTCTGAGGAGCGCCGCGCGTTTTTCGACGAGGCGGCCGGCGTGGCCCGATGTAAGGCCAGAAAGCAAGAGGCTCTCGTCAAACTCGACGACGTGGAGAGGAACCTGGTTCGTGTCTGGGATCTCATCAACGAACTCAGTGTCAGAGTGGAGACCATGCGCGAGCAGGCCGAGAAAGCGGAGCAGTACCTTTCGCTCCAGAAGGAGCTTGGTGAACTGGAGACAGGCCTCCTGGGCAACAGGTACGTCTCAGGGAGAGAGCGGCTGCGAAGCCTGTCGGCTGAGACTGAACAGCTGAGACTGGCACACGCTGCAGTCATGGCCAAACTGGGAAAGACAGAGGCTGAACTCGTGGGGTTCCGCGAGGAAGTCGTCCGCATAGATACAAAGTCAGAGCAGCTGCGCAGCAGGCTGACAGAGGTAGTGGCAGCCATAGAAAGAGCCGAGGGCAGAATCGCCCTTGCGCGCGAACGCGCCAGGCTGCTCGGACAGGAAGGCGAGCGGCTTCAGAAAGAGAAGGGCGAGTGCGAGCGCAGGCTGGCGCAGTTGCAGAAAGACCTCGACGGCGAGCGGGAGAGACTGCGGACTGTGATGGAGCAGGCCTCCGGACTGAGAAACTCGCTCGCGGCTGCTGAGGCTGAGATGGAGGGGTTCCTGTCCGAGACAGCTGCGGAAGAGGAGCACATAGAAAGGCTCAAAGGAATGATCGTCGGCGTGCTCAGCGAGATGGCCGAGTGCCGCAACAGAATCAGCGACTCCAGGGCTCGGCTGGAATCGGGGCAGCGCAGCGCGGCAGGGCTGAAGGAGCGGCTTGAGCTCACCCGTTCCGCCATGCAAAAGACACTGGAGGATCAGGCTGGAGCCACAGACGAACTGAACCGGCGTGTGGCCCAGAAGCGCGACATGGAGCGGAGGCTCTCCGAGCTGCGCGAGAAGATCGGCTCAATTGAACTGGAACTCAAGAGGCTGTCGGACGCTCGGGATCAGCGCAGGAAAGCGCTGAACAGGGACGAGTCTCGACTGCAGGCCCTGAAGGACCTGGACGAATCGAGAGAAGGTTTCTTCGGCGGAGTGCGGGCGGTGTTGAGCGAGTTCGGGAGCAAGTCCGGTGTGATCGGCCCGGTCGCTGACTTGATCCAAGTGTCTCCGGAACACGTCGTCGCCATGGAGTCTGCGCTCGGCAACGGGTTGCAGGACATAGTCGTTGAGTCGGATGTCGTGGCGAAGAAGTGCATCGAGTTCCTCAAGGCGACCAAGAGAGGGAGGGCGACCTTCCTGCCTCTCGACCTTCTGCGGCCTCCTGACACGGACAGGCTCAAGGAGGAAGTGGAATCGCTGCACGGCGTCCTCGGACTTGCATCTTCGCTGGTGAAGTTCTCCGAGAGGATTCGCCCGGCCATCGACTACCTTCTCGGACGGGTCATCGTCGCCGTGGACCTCGATGCGGCGGTAGCAGCAGCCAGAAAACTCAAGGGCGCTGCGAGAATCGTGACGCTGGACGGGGACATCATCAGCCAGGGCGGCGCGATCACCGGAGGCAGCCCGCGGTCGAGAGACCAGGGAGTCCTCGGGCGGAGAGCCGAGATGGACGGGCTGAGGAAGTCGATCGAAAAACAGAAAAGCGCTTTAGCTGAGTGCGAGTCGCTGATAGGGCAGTCTCTGTCCGCCAAAGCTCAGTCAGAGAGCGAGCTGCAGTCCCTGTCGAAGAAGCTGGGCGATCTGGACCTGTCTATTGCCGAGCAGAACAGCAGCATTCAGTCGCTTCAGCGCGACTATGCCAGGCTCGTAGGCGATGAGAAGCTCCTGCTCGGCGAGATCAGCGACTTGGAACAGGCGATCTCGCAATACGACCTCCGGGCGTCGGAGGATTCGAAGTCTTTGGATATGCTCAGCGTCAAGGAGAAAGAACTGCAGGACGAGCTTGCGAGAAAGCAGGGAGAGCTCAAGAACTCGCAGACTCGGAAAGACGAGATCACCGAGAAGATCACGTCGCTCAGAGTCGAGGCCGGGAGGCTCGACCAGGAAGCCAGAAACCAGCTCGCCGCGGTGGAACGTCTTGATGCAGAGAGAGCCGCCCTGAGGAGCCGTCTCGAAGAGCTCAGCAGCCTGGAGGCAGAGAACAGACGAACTGCAGAGGACACGGATGTGGAGCACAAGGCCGCAGAACGAGACCGCGACCGCTTCGTGTCGGAGAAGCTGGAACTCGAGCAGGACGACGCCCGGATGAGGCAGAGCCGCCTCGAGATGCTCGGCAGAATCTCCGAGTCCGAGTCCGCCGTGAAGTCTCTGAGAGCAGAGCTAGCAGGCGTCGAAAAGAGCATCTCTTCCCACGAGGTCGACATCGCCCGCGTGTCGGAGAATCTGTCTGCCATCGAGTCGAGACTCCGGGAGGATTACATGCTTGATCCCGAGTCGCTCGCGAAGCGGGATCTCGGAATCAGCGAGAGAGAAGCTGCGAGAACCGTGGAGTCCCTCCGGCAGCGCATACGAGACATGGGTCCGGTGAACACTGGGGCTGTTCAGGAATTTAAGGAGACGCAGGAGCGATACGGGTTCCTCTGTTCCCAGAGGGACGATCTCGTCGAGGCGAGAAGGTCACTGAACGAGATCATCCGAGAGATCGACGAAGAGGCCAAGAAGCGGTTCATGGAGGCCTTTGAAATAGTGAACATGGCGTTCCAGGAGGTATTCGCCAAGCTGTTCGACGGAGGACGGGCACACCTGTCACTAGACGATCCTGATGACATTCTCAACACAGGCATTGAGATCTATGCGGAGCCACCTGGGAAGAAGCTGCAGAGTTTGTCGCTGCTCTCCGGCGGCGAGCGAGCCCTGACGGCGATAGCGTTCATTTTTGCTATGATGAAAGTCAATCCAAGCCCCTTTTCTGTCCTCGACGAGATCGACGCAGCGCTCGATGACACCAACGTGGGAAGGTTCAGCGGTCTCCTCAAGGAACTGTCGCTAGCGACCCAGTTTGTGGTGGTCACGCACAGGAAAGGCACGATGGAGGCGGCAGACGCGCTGTACGGGGTGACCATGGAGGAATCAGGGGTATCCAAGATAGTGTCTGTGAGACTGGAAGAGTGATAGAGATGGCGAACAAGATTGCGAACGACGGATCCGGCGGCAATGGCAAAGGTGTTTCATTTCTCGAAAGGCTGAAGCAGGGGCTCAAGAAGACCAGAGAAGGGCTGGTCGGCCGCGTCGAAACACTGGTCAGAGGCAGGGCGAAGATAGACGACGACCTCCTCGACGACATCGAGGAGTTGCTCATAGAGTCGGACCTTGGAGTGAGCGTGGCGACTGAGGTCATCGAAAACCTCAAGAAGAAGGTCGCAGAAGGACGGGTCACTTCTCCCGACGCGGTCATGGGCCTGCTGAAGGAAGAGCTTCTCGCATTGGTGGGCGAGGAGGGTGAACCCATCCGGGCCGCAGCCGGCGGCATCACTGTCATTATGGTGGTCGGCGTCAACGGCACCGGGAAAACCACCACTGTGGGCAAGCTCGCCGCTCTGCTCAGGGCGTCAGGCAACCGAGTCATGGTGGCGGCGGCAGATACTTTCCGCGCCGCTGCAATTGAACAGCTTGAGGTCTGGGCCAGAAGGGCGGGAGCAGAGTTCATCAGCCAGCAGCAAGGGTCGGATCCGGCCGCGGTGGTCTACGACGCAGCAGCGGCAGCCAGGTCTAGAAAGGTCGATTACCTGCTCATAGATACTGCAGGCAGGCTTCACACCAAGAGCAATCTGATGGAGGAACTCAAGAAGATCCGACGCGTGGTCGGCCGCGAACTCGAGGGTGCACCGCACGAGGTCCTGTTGGTTGTCGACGCCACGACCGGGCAGAACGGCGTCGCGCAGGCGAGCCGCTTCAAGGACGCAGTAGACGTAACCGGCCTGGTGCTTACGAAGCTCGACGGAACCGCCAAGGGAGGCATAGCCATATCCATCCGCAAGGAACTCGGCATCCCTGTGAGGTTCATCGGAGTCGGCGAGGCCGTCGAGGATCTGAGAGAGTTCAACCCACGGCTCTTTATAGATGCGCTGTTCTCTTCTTGACGGAATCACTCTTCTGTTCTTGACAGTCGTGGTGGGCATGGCTATACTGTGTCTGTAAAGCTTGCGGGCTTGACAGTCCGCTGCCCGCACAGTCTGCGTGCGGTCAGGAGGGTCGGCTGTGCTGAGTCCGGCGCTAGACAGAATGCTAAGAGTCACTGCGCTCTACGACCTCTACGGCGGGCTTCTGACTGATCGCCAGAGAGAGTTCCTTGATCTGCACTACATGCGCGATCTGTCCCTCGCGGAGATCTCGGAGCAGTATGGCGTCTCGCGGCAATCGGTGCACGACACGCTCTTGAGCGCTGAGTCGACTCTGGAGAAGGCCGAGGCATCGCTGCACCTCCTCGGACTGTTCGAAGCCGCCCGCTCCGCCGTCGACAGCGCTGACAGGAGATGCGAGGAGCTGAGCCGCCTCCTGGAGGAACGAGAGAAGACGTGCAGCGCAGTCGCTGAAGCTGAGTCCCTCGTGCAGCGCCTCAGGGAAGACATCGGCAGAGTATCCAGTCTGCTCAGGTTTGAGCCGCTGGTTCACGATGAATAGATCGGAGTGAGCTCGTCAGCATGGTTTTCGAAGGTTTGTCCGAAAAGCTCCAAGAGGTGCTCCGCAAGCTGCGGAGCAAAGGCAAGCTCACAGAGAAGGATGTCGATGAGATCCTTCGCGAAGTTAGGGTCGCCCTGCTCGAAGCTGACGTCAACTTCAGAGTCGTGCGTGAGTTCATTCAGTCGATCAGGGAAAAAGCTGTCGGTCAGGAGGTGCTGGGCAGCCTCACACCGGGTCAACAGGTCATCAAGATAGTCCACAGCGAACTGACGCGGTTGATGGGCGGAGTCCAGTCCAAGATCGCGATAGCTTCACGGCCTCCCACAATCGTGATGCTTGTCGGGCTGCAGGGAGCCGGAAAGACGACTGCGTGTGCGAAGCTGGCGGGCAGCCTCAAGAAGCAGGGACACTCGCCCTTGATGGTTGCAGCCGACGTCTACAGGCCGGCTGCAATACGGCAACTTGAGGTCCTGGGCGAGACGCTGGATATACCCGTGTTCTCGATGGGCGCGGATCAGAATCCGGTGGACATAGCCAAGGGAGCGGTCTCCAGCGCTATGTCCAAGGGGCGCGACGTGGTTTTGATAGACACGGCAGGACGCCTGCACATAGACGAAGAGCTCATGGCTGAGCTCGAAGCTATCAAGGCTGCAGTCAGCCCGCACGAGATACTCCTGGTCGCCGACGCCATGACTGGACAGGACGCAGTGAATGTCGCGAAGGCTTTCAACGAAAGGCTCGGCATCACCGGCGTCGTCCTCACTAAGCTCGACGGCGACGCCCGAGGCGGCGCGGCGCTCTCGATACGGTCCGTGACAGGCTGTCCTGTGAAGTTTGCGGGAGTGGGCGAGAAGCTCGATGCTCTTGAGCCCTTTCACCCGGAACGCATGGCCTCGCGGATTCTGGGAATGGGCGATGTCCTGACACTCATCGAAAAAGCCGAAGCCGTCATCGATCGAGAGAAAGCCAAGAAGATCGAGCAGAAGCTGAGGCGGGCCGAGTTCACGCTCGAGGATTTCATGGACCAGCTGTCCCAGATGAGGAAGATGGGTCCGATCGACCAGCTGCTAGGCATGATTCCGGGCTTCGGGAACCGGAAAGCGCTGAAGGGGCTGCAGGTGGACGAGAAGCAGCTGGCCAGGATCGAGGCAATCGTCAATTCGATGACGCCTGAAGAGCGGCGGAAGCCTGATATCATCAACGGGAGCAGGAGACGCCGCATCGCCATGGGCAGCGGCACTTCAGTGCAGGACGTGAACTCGCTGCTCAAGCAGTTCTCTCAGACCAGGAAACTGCTGAAGCAGTTCGGCGACGGAGGAAAAGGGCCGTTTGGGAAAGGCCGCGAGATGCGGATGCCGCTGATATAGTCCAACGTCTGGCCGGATAGCGCTCTGCACGAGCGAGTATCGCGCATTGACTGCGGCAAGGCCGACGGACCGGCGCACGCGCGGTGGCCGACCAACATCAATTGAACTGACTTGGAGGGGTGTACAATGGCTGTAAGAATCAGACTGAACAGGATGGGAGCGAACAAACAACCTTTCTACAGATTAGTGGTTGCGGACTCGAAGTCTCCCCGCAATGGGAGATTTATTGAGATCATAGGGTATTACAACCCGACCACCAATCCTGCGACTGTGAAGGTTGACGAGGAACGCGCCTTGCATTGGCTTCAGAACGGTGCCAAGCCTTCTGATACTGCCAAAGCGCTGCTCAAGAGCTCAGGCGTCCTTGAGAAGTACGAAGAGGCCAAGAAGTCAGGAGACCGGTAGGCCCCTGCGGGCAAGTCGACAGATTGGGGGTGCCAGGCTGTGAAGGACCTAGTTGAGTTCATTGCAAAATCGTTGGTCGAGCACCCTGAAGAAGTGAGGGTGACAGAGATCGACCACGGCGGGGGCTTGATCACCTATGAGCTGCACGTGGCGCCGTCTGACATGGGCAAGGTGATCGGTAGGCAGGGGAGAATCGCGCGGGCGATCAGGTCTGTGGTCAAGGCTGCCGCAACGAAGCAGCAGAAAAAGGTGTCGGTGGAGATACGGTAACCTCTGCATGTGCCGGCACTGGTAAGCGTCTGCGCTGAACAGTGCAGCTCGGCCATACACCTGCATCGAGGTTGGCAAACACCAGCTCTTTACTCGGGAGTCGACTCAAGGAGAGCTGTGTCGCGATGAAATCGATCAATGTGAAGCGGACGATTATCGTGAAGACGATAGTTACCGAGAAGTTCAAGGAAGAGATGCTCGACACCATCAAGGCCTCGCTGAACAGGATCGAGCTTGAGCTTCAGCAGATGGAGTTTCAGGGGAAGCGGACTCTGTCCGGACTTGAGAAACAGAATGTCAAGCAGGCCGTGTCGCTCCGCCAACAGCTGGAGGCAGAGCGGGAGAAGAGATTCGAGGCAAAGAAGCGCCTCCAGAACCAGCAGCAAGAGGTTTCAGAGTGGCAGATCGGTGACGAGGTGATTCAGGGAACTCTGGAGGGATACGTCGACCTGCAGATAGGCGACAGCATCAGGTCGATTCTCGGCTCTGAAATAGTGGTCAAGGACGGAGTAGTCGTGGAGATCAGGGAGTAGGTGAAAGCTGATGGAGGATGCTCCGGTTGCCATCGGCAGGATCCTCAGGCCCCATGGCATCTGCGGCGAAGTCAGGGTGCTGCCGCTTACCGAGTTCCCAGAGCGCTTTCTCAGCCTCGAAAAGGTGCTTGTCGGCGATCGCAGCGAGCACCGGCAGTACGATGTCAAAGGAGCGTCGCTCCACGGGAAGGCCGTGCTGGTGCGCCTTTCCGGAATCGACAGCAGAGAAGCGGCTGAATCGCTCCGGGGCATGAACATGATGGTGCCTGCGAGTGAGAGAGTGGAACTTCCGCCCGATCACTACTTCGTCTACGAAGTCCTCGGAATGCAGTGCTTCAAATCGAACGGCGATTTGGTCGGCGAAGTGAAAGAAGTGCTTCAGACAGCAGCGAATGATGTGTATGTCGTAGAGGGCGCTGACGGAGTCCACCTCGTGCCGGGCGTGAAGGCGGTTGTAAAGGAGATCGACGTCGCAGCGAGGAGGATGGTCGTCGACTGGATGGATGGGATGTAAGCCGGACTGCTATCCGGTTCCATCGGCCCCAGGGGGCGTGGCAATGCGAATCGACATATTGACGATATTCCCTGCCATGTTCGAAGGGCCGCTCTCAGAGAGCATCATAGGGAGAGCGATCGAGCAGGGAATCATAGAAGTGCGGCTTCACGACATCCGCTCGTACTCGCAGGACAAGCACAAGACCGTTGACGACTACCCGTTCGGCGGTGGAGCGGGGATGGTCATGAAGCCCGAACCGCTCTTCGCTGCAATAGAGGATTGTGTGGGCGACGAGGAGATTGCTACAGGCGAGACAGGCGAAGTCGGCGGCGGGAGCGTGCCCGAGTCGGAGTGCTTCGAATGTGCATGTGACGGGGGCGTTGACGGCGTGCATGTCACACCGTCAGGCAGGAGGTTTCGCTGTCCGGTCATATTGATGACGCCCCAGGGCAAGACGCTCAACCAGTCGCTGGCGCGGTCACTGGCGACGCATCGCCGAATCGTCATTGTCTGCGGGCACTACGAGGGCGTGGACGAGCGGGTAAGGCACGACCTCATCACTGACGAGATTTCGATCGGCGACTACGTCCTCACCGGCGGCGAACTGCCTGCCATGGTGCTGGTCGACGCAGTGTCGCGGATGATTCCTGGAGTGGTGAAGGAAAGGGAATCGTTTGAGAACGACTCCTTCTACACGGGCCTCCTCGAACACCCTCACTACACTCGGCCGAGAGAGTTCCGGGGAATGACCGTGCCCGACGTGCTGCTGAGCGGCGACCACGCAGCGATCGACCGCTGGCGGCGAAAGGAGTCCTTGCGCAGGACTCTTCTGTGCCGGCCCGATCTCCTTGAGTCTGCTGACCTGTCAGACCAGGATCGCAAATGGCTGGAGGAGATCAGGAGAGAAACCGAGAGCGGAGCGGAACCCTAATGTCGCGTTGTCATACCAGGGGTGCTGTGCTATAATGGTGACTGTTGAAAATCGGGGCGATATTACACAAGAGTTTGCGGCTCTTACGGGAAGAAGGGGAGAGCAATGAATGTCATAGATCTGCTCGAGAAGGAGCAGCTGCGCACTGATTTGCCCGATTTCAGGCCTGGTGATGGAGTCAGAGTCCACATCAAGGTCATTGAGGGCGAGCGAGAGAGAATACAGGTCTTTGAGGGCACTGTCATTCGCAGAAGCGGCGGCGGGCTCAAGGAGACGTTCACCGTCCGGAAGATATCGCAGGGTATCGGCGTGGAGCGGACTCTTCCGATTCACTCTCCGCGGATCGAGAAGATAGAGGTCGTGCGCCATGGCCGCGTCCGACGCGCCAGACTATACTACTTGAGAGATCGAGTAGGCAAGGCCGCCAGAGTGACGGAGCGTCACAAGAACTGAACCGTACAGCTGCCTCACGAGAATGGGGCTCCGCGAGTGAGCCTCTTTTTCAGATAGGGAGATAGACATGAGTTCTTGGAAATCTGAGGTGTGGGAGTTCGCGCAGGCCATAGGCATTGCCGCGATCCTTTCCATTTTCATCATCACGTTCGTGATGCAGTCATTCCTGGTCGAAGGCAGCTCGATGTATCCGACCCTCAGCGACCGAGAGAGGCTGTTTGTCAACAAGCTCGTATACCGCTTCAGGGAACCGCAACGCGGAGAGATCATTGTATTCCGTTACCCGGCCAACCCGCGCAAGAACTTCATCAAGAGGGTCATCGGGATTCCGGGCGATACAGTTGCCGTCCGTTCAGGACAGGTCTTCGTAAACGGCGTCCCGCTCGATGAGCCGTATATCAACGAGCCGATGTACGGAACCTACCCGACCGTGGTCGTCCCTGAGGACACAGTGTTCGTCCTCGGAGACAACCGGAACAACTCACAGGACAGCCGAGACCGCTCAGTCGGATTCGTGCCGTACAAGAACATCGTGGGCGAGGCTTTCGTGAGGTACTGGCCTCTGACGCGCATCTCCATTGTGGACAGCAAGGGATTCAAAGATCCGTTTGGTGAAGAGCAGTAGGTCGAGATGACGATTCAGTGGTATCCAGGACATATGGCCAAGGCCAAGCGGGAGATATCCGAGCGCCTGAAGATCATTGACATAGTTCTGGAGATCAGGGACTCTAGGATACCCCGCGCCAGCGGCAATCCAGATCTGGCTGCGCTGATCGGCGGGAAGACTCGCATAGTAGTCCTCAACAAAGCGGACCTTGCCGACCCTGTTGCGACAGAAGGCTGGAGGGCCGCTTTGTCGCGCGATGAAGCCCTCACTGTGGAGGCGGACTCCCGGTCCGTCGCGGGACTCAGGCAGGTGAGGGCGGAAGCGTCCGCTGCGGCAGCCCGGCTTTCGGAGCGCCTGGCGGCTAGAGGGCGCCGCCCCAGGCCTGCGCGTATGCTCGTGGTCGGTGTGCCGAACGTGGGCAAGTCTACGATCATCAACAGACTCGCTCAGCGAGGCGCAGCCCGGACTGCAGACAGACCGGGAGTGACCAGAGGTCAGCAATGGGTAACCGTAGGCAAGTCGCTCGAGCTGCTGGATACGCCCGGGCTGCTCTGGCCGCGGTTCGATGACCCAGAAGTGGGCGTCAAGCTGGCGGTGACGGCGGCGATCGACGACCGGCTCACAGACGCAGAGGAGCTGTGCAACTGGCTGATTGATTTCCTAATGCGCCGCTATCCACTAGAGCTGTCAAGCTACTGCGGGCTCGACTCCCTGCCTTCTACCCCTGGTGAACTAATCGATCGCATAGGCCGGCTGCGCGGCTGCCTTCAGTCGGGCGATAGGGTGGATTCTCGCCGCGCCGCAGAGGTCATTCTAAGAGACTTCCGAGACGGCAAGATCGGCAGGATATCTCTCGAACACCCCGGTGACCTGCAATGAGCGACGCACTAGACCTCTTTTCTCATATCGAGTGCCTCACCCTGGATGAGGTGCGCGCTGTCGTTGCCTCGCGTGTAGGCAAGAGGCCGCGCCGCGTTTCAAGTGCTGACCGTGCCCGCGCCCACTGCGATGACCTGGTCCGTGCTGAACTCGAGCTCGTGCCGGCAGGTTGCGGGTGCGTAGCGGGAGTCGACGAAGCGGGCCGCGGTCCCCTCGCAGGGCCAGTCGTGGCCGCCGCGGTGGTCTTCTCCGAGATCTCGCGGGCTGCTCTCAGAGACGTATTGGCCGGAATTGACGACTCCAAGCGTCTTTCGCCTCAGGCTCGAGAATCCTTGTTTCTCGCAGTCACCGAAGCTGCCGAGGCGGTTTCCGTAGGTATTGCCACCTCGGAAGAGATCGACCGGCTGAACATCCTCAAGGCGACTCATCTCGCGATGCGCAGAGCGGTCGAAGGACTCGGTCGGACACCTACCCTTGCACTTGTGGACGGAAACAGCGATCCCGGGCTCCCTTGCCGAACGCAGTGCATCGTGCGCGGCGATGCACAGGTGTTCAGCATATCTGCCGCGTCGGTGGTTGCCAAGGTGACAAGGGACGTGATCATGGAATCCATCCACTCTCACTACCCCGAATACGGCTTTGACGCCAACAAAGGCTATCCCACCTCATCGCACTACAGAGCCCTGGCGTGCCACGGCCCATGTCCCGTGCACCGCATCAGCTATCGGTTGTCCCCGCGTGAGTAAGGTTCATACCGTCCTCGGAGGCAGGCGGAACTGGAGGGCCTCTGCGACATGACGAGCCAGGACGTTTGGCTGCCCTTCCATGTCTGCGATCGTGCGAGCGACCTTCAGCGAACGTGTCATGCCTCTGCCTGTCAGCATGAGCTTGCTTCCTCCGGAGATGAGTATCCGCTCTGCTTCAGGGGTGATATGACAGCAGGTCCGCAGATCTCTGACGGTTAGCTGCGAGTTCGTCCTCAGCGGGATGCCGGCGTTCTTGAACCTAGTCAGCTGGATGTCTCGGGCCTTGCATACCCTCGCCCGAACCGTGGCGGAGTCTTCGGAGGATCCGCGCACGACTTCTCGAGCGAGCCTCTCGGTCGGGACCGGAATCATCGTGATGGTCATATCCATCCGATCCAAGAATGGGCCTGAAAGCACCGAGCGATATGATCGAATCTGGCGGTCGGTGCAGAGACACTCGCGGTCCTGTGAGCCGTGGTAGCCGCAGGGGCAGACATGCGTGTAACTCCCTTGGCAAAGGAGAACTCGGTGGTGACTGTGGCCCGGCGCTTCGGACCATCTCCGTCCGGGTCGGTGGTCACTATGATCGACTGCACGAGGGTCTTCACGATCT
>Ga0134096_1000092_pt1 | contig 118518 bp, 116 predicted proteins | sample 7_2taG_FD_94448 | JGI IMG/M metagenome (GOLD analysis project Ga0134096, IMG submission 94448) | Switchgrass degrading microbial communities from high solid loading bioreactors in New Hampshire, USA - 7_21_20_110_A3 metaG | ecosystem: Engineered > Bioreactor > Semi-continuous > Anaerobic >... | reverse complement strand
TCACCAGGGGGTGAGTCTGATCCCGGTCAGACGATCTGAGGGGGATACCCGCGAGATCCAGCATGTTCAGGACATTGGTGTAGTTCAACTCGTACTGAAGCGTGAATCCGATGATGTCGAACTCGGCAGCGGGAGTGAACGACTCCAGCGAGTACAGGGGCACCCCTCTCGACCTCATCTGCGACTCCATGTCCGGCCAGGGTGCAAATGCCCGTTCGCAGAGCGCGTCCCGTCTCGCGTTGATCTTGTGATAGAGTATCTTGAGGCCGAGGTGCGACATCCCGACGTCATAAACGTCGGGGAACGCAAACAGGAACCTCTTGTCTACCTGGTCCCATGATTTGCGCACCGCGTTGTGCTCTCCGCCCACGTATCGCCCCGGTTTCTGGACGAGCGGGAGTATCTCCGTCATCACGATGCGTTCGAGAGTCGAACCGTTTCTCACTGTCAAGCCTCCAAAGCATAGCCGGTGCCGCCATGGGCACAAATCCTGCTCCCAGATTCCTTGGCCCTGTGTCAGGAATCACAGCAGGTACTCAAGGGGGACGTCCCCGTTGCCTGCGAGGAGCGAATCGAGAAGCTGCTTCTCACCTATGGTCCCCAGTGTCTCCAAATCTGAATCCAGGACGACGATCATGTGGTAGCGTCGCGGGGTGATGAACTGCAGCACCTCACGAATCGTGACGTCCTTGGTGGCGACGAGCTGCTGCACAGCCATGATCCGGTCTGTGAGGATCTCTGACTCGCGCCTTATCAGGTACCTGAACAGCACGTAAGCGCCGTTCGCCCGCTCTCTGCGCGCCGCCACTATCAGAAAGACGACTACTGCCAACGTCACAGCGCTGACCAGGCCCAAGACCACTGCCACCAGAATCGCTGCGGACATGACAGCCAGCACTGCTCCGCTTATCCGTGTGCTGGTCTTGCCGCCTGCGACAAACCCGATTCTGCCGACCAGCGATGCACGGAGCATCCGCCAGCCGTCGAGGGGAATGACCGGCATGAGGTTGAACAGCCCTATCGAGAGGTTCGACAGGACAAACAACCGGGCGTACGGTCCGAGCCTGCCGAGCGCCGCAAACATCCCAAATGCAACGACGGCAATGGTCATACTCGCGAGGGGGCCTGTCAACGAAGTCCTGAACTCGGCCACAGGGTTGACTTCGATGAGTCCCTTCAGCCTGGCCACTCCGCCGAAGGGAAGCAGCTCCACTTCCTCTATGTCGAACCCATGCCCCAGCGCAACTATCATGTGCCAGAGCTCGTGGAGGACCACTGCGGCGAACATGATCACCGCCTCAGCCAGCAACCCCGCAACCGCGTAGAGGACCAGGAGAAAAAAAAACAGGACGTTCACCCTGAGCCTGACCCCGAGCACTCTGGCGATAATCATTGTACCCGCTCTTCCCGGGCGCTATTGAGCTGCTGCAGCCTAATCAGCGATCGCCTTGCCCACTAGATTATATGGGGACCGGTGCAGCAGTATTATCAAGCCTCGCTCTACCTGAAGCTCAGCCTCGTTCGGTTGGAATAGACGTTTACCAGGAGCGACAGCCCGATCCAGTTGGTCAGCAGCGAGCTTCCGCCGTAGCTGATAAATGGCAGCGGAATACCTGTTACGGGCATCAACCCAACGACCATGCCCACATTGATGACTACGTGGGCCAGGTAGAGCGCGACGATTCCTCCGGCCAGACACCTGCCGAACTCGTCCTTTGCAGACAGGGCGATCTTCAGCCCTATGAACAGGATCGCCCCATAGGCTGCGAGGACCATCGATGCGCCGATGAAGCCGAACTCCTCGCAGACCAGGGCGAAGATGAAGTCGTTGTGGTGCAAAGGCAGAAAGCCCAACCTGCCTTGAGTGCTGCCGAAGAGGCCCTTCCCGAACAGCCTCCCCGACCCCACGGACACTAGAGACTGAATCACGTTCCATCCGGACCGAAGCGGGTCCGAGTAAGGATCAAGAAACACGAGCAGCCGCTCGCGCTGGTAATCACGCAGCACGTACCTGATGACCAGAGGGATGGACGCAGCTCCGGTCACGAACAGCCCGATCATCCACTTGATGTCTGTTCCGCCGACGAAGAGCATGACAAACAGGACGACGAAGAACACCATCGCGGTTCCGAAGTCCGGCTGCAGCAGGATCAAGAAGACCGGCATGCATACGTGGATGAGCGCGGGAACGACCTCGTGGCGGCCGAATACGCTTGCGTTTCGAAGCAGGGTTGCGAGGGTGATGATGATTCCGATCTTGGCTATCTCCGACGGCTGAAGGTTCCCGAGCGGGCCAAGGGGAATCCAGCTCCGGGCGCCATTGACCACCTTGCCGACGTGAGGTATCAGCACCGCGATCAGGAGCACAAGCACGACGAGGTAAACGAGCCGGTTCACCCGCATGAACTCGACGTAGTTGATTCGCGTCAGCACTGCAAACGCGCACAGCGAAACACACAGCCACGCGCCCTGGCGGGCTGCAAGGTCGAAGCTCCTCGTGGCTGAGTATATCATCACGAGACCAAAGACCGTCAATCCCAAGGTCAGGGCAACGAGCGCTAGCGAGAGAAGATCAGGGTTTCGGCCTCGCCCTCCCAACTAGTCCACATCCTCTACTCACTGACCCCCGTCGGCTCGAGCGATCGAATCTTGGGCACCCTGACTTTGACGCTCTTCACCGGAATACTCGCAACGAGTGCCACCGAGTCATCGGATTTGTCCAGCTCAACCGACATGCCAACCTCATCGATCTCAAGATAGCGGGTCAAGACTCCGATGAGCTCCTCTTTGAGCTCCTCAAGAACCTCGGGCGACATGTTCGACCGATCCTGCACCAGAACCAGCCGAAGCCTCTTCTTGGCAATGTCGCTGCTGCTCTTCTCGACGCGACCGAATAGCCTGTTCAGGAAATCAAGCAAAGAAGACATCCCCTTCCCGCACTACTTCGCCAGGCCGACGAGCCTCTTGAGGCGCAGCATCAACCCGCCTTGACTCAAGTCCATGAACTCGACCTCTTCGCCCTGGAGCCTCCTGACGATGTTGCGGAACGCCTGTCCGGCCCTGGACCGATTGTCAAGCACGATTGGTTCTCCTCTGTTTGCAGACACTATGATGCTCTGGTCATCAGGGACTATGCCAAGCACCTTGACCTGCAGACCGAGGATGTCAGTCATGTCGTTTACGTCTAGCATGTCGCCTCTCTGAACCATATCCATGCGGATCCGGTTGACGATCAGATAGGGGTCGGTCAACTCAGACGCCTCTAGCAGGCCGACGATCTTGTCTGCGTCTCTGAGTGCGGAGACCTCGAGCATCGACACGACGATCGCCTTGTCGGCTCCGGCAACTGCTGTGTGAAATCCGTGTTCGATGCCGGCAGGACAGTCGATGATCACGAAGTCGAACTCTTCACGCAACTGCTGGCAGAGCTCTTTCATCTGTTCGGGGCTGACCGCCGTCTTGTCGCGAGTCTGAGACGCAGGCAGCAGTTGAAGGCCTTCGACTCGCTTGTCTCGAATGAGGGCCTTCTTCAGTTCGCACCGGCCTTCCACCACATCGACTATGTCGTATACGATCCGGTTCTCCAGACCCATGATCAGATCAAGGTTGCGCAGTCCTATGTCTGCGTCGACAAGCACAGTCTTGTGTCCCGCTGCAGCAAGACCGGTGCCTATGTTGGCCACGACTGTCGTCTTGCCGACTCCTCCCTTGCCGGAGGTCACCACTATTACCTGTCCACTCACGCCGGGTATCCTCCTCCCATCGGTGCGGACCTTATCACCTGTTGCCGGCCGGAGCAGAGAACGCCTCGATCACGATCGCTCCCTTTGATATCCTGGCCAATTCTGGAAAAGCCGGATCCGTGCCCTCTGCGTCAGGCGACCTGCTGATGCGGTCTGCGATTCGGAGCTGGGTAGGCCGCAGTCTGAACGCAACCACGACTGCGTCCGCGTCTCCATATGCTCCAGCGTGAGCGAGACCTCTCAGACTACCCATAACGACTATGTCGCCGCCGGCGACCACCTCGGCGCCAGGGTTGACGTCTCCCAGAACAACTACGTTTCCATCGAAATCGACTCTCTGTCCCGATCTCAGGGTGCGCTTGATCAGGACCGAGGCCTCGTTTTCGCTGTAGGCATCCGTCAAGCCAGATTGGGTGACTGCCGCCCGTTTCGGCAGGTCGACGGACTTCGCCCCCGTCGCGACGCTCCGCAGTTGCAGACCAGACTCTGCCAAGACCGCCTCAATCAGGCGCACAGCCTCAACGGACACTTCATCGTCCTCGAACCTGGCGCTCACATAGCTGTCAGACAAGAAACCCTTTGCTTTCTGAAGCCTCTCTTTCAAGGCATCTGCAAACCGACGAGCGTCGGGACCGATATGCGCCCTTAGCAGTACACCTTGCCTGGTGCCCCTGAACTCCATCGAGCCCTGATCCATGGAAAATCACCTGTAACCAGCTTGTCCAGTCGCTACCTGATATTCTGTATCAGGGAACAGAACTCCTGCTGTAGTCGATTCCGAAATAGTGCTCTAGCACACGACGGACCACGGGGGCCGCCGCGACTCCGCCGTACCCGCCATGCTCGATCACTACCGCGATCGCGATCTCTGGATCATCGGCGGGCGCATATGCGGCAAACCAGCCGTGGCTGTCTCTTGAGGGGATCTCGCCGGTGCCCGTCTTGCCGGCGACAGGAATCTCATCGAGGGGGAACCCGGAAAAGGCTGCGGCTGCGGTTCCCGACACCGGGACCTGCCGAAGGCCCTCGTTGATCAGATCAAAGTACTCCTTAGGTATACCCGTCGGGATTTCCTGCGGAGGGGCAGCTTTACGGACGGTGCCGTCCGCTTCTCTCACCTCGAGCACCAGAGACGTCGGCACGCGGACTCCGCGCCTGGCCAAAGTCGCGTACAGTTGAGCGATCTGCAAGGGGCTTACGGTCACGTCTCCCTGGCCGATTGCGGAGTTGAGCGAATCGCCGTACCTCGGTGTATTCCCTGGCACGCTTCCGAACGCCTCGAAGTCAGAGTACCCGCCCAAGGCCGCGATCTGCTGCTGCACGCCGGTCGGGACTCCGAGGCCCAAGTCTATGGCATACCTCTGAGCGATTTCTGCGCGTTGGTTCCTCTCGGCTCTCCACATCAGCTTGCCGACAGTCCACAGGTAGGCGTTGCACGACACTGTGATAGCTCTTGTGACATCCACCAGCCCGTGCGCATGGCACGCCTTCCCCGCCAAGTCAGGATCTGGTGACGCGGTGCAGACGTGGACGAAGCCGCGGTCGATCACTCCGCCTGCTAGAGCGGCAAGCAAAGTGACTGGCTTCCACACGGAACCTGGGACGAAGTTTGCCTTTGTCACCTTGTCCAGCTCATTTCCAGGCCATGCTTCTATGGATCCGCTGAAGCGGGTGTATGCGCCCGGGTTGGCGCCGGGCCGCGTCGCGGCTGCGAGTATCTGCCCGGTCTTGATGTCGATCACCACGCCGGCGCCGCCCGGCGCGCTCACAGGATCCTGCTGCCGCGAGCGCAGCGCAATGAGCTGCTCGTCTATGGCAGTCTCCAGCGCCTTCTGAAGCGACAGGTCTATGGTCAGCACGACGTCGCCACCTGGAGCAGGCGCTTCGGTCGCAACCGTCCGGACGTAGGTCCGCTTTCTGTCGACCTCTATGAGCTCACCGCCGTCGACTCCCCTCAAGGTCTTCTCGAATGCCTTCTCTATCCCGATCTTTCCTACGAGGTCTGAGATGGAGTAACCGTCTCCGCCGAGGACGACCAGCTCGTCAGGGCTGATCCGGCGGATGTAGCCGATGATCTGCGAGGCCGAGTCTTCCTGAGGGTAGTATCTGACAGGCTTGCGGGTTATGATCAGTCCGGGGTAATCGTCTCGGTTCTCTATGATCTGCGACACAGCTTCCGGCGAGATCTCAAGGGAATCAAGGTCCACGAGTCCATAGCCGGTCACAGATGCGTCCGGCTTTGCACACGCAATGGCCTTTGCGATCTCTGAGACAGAAACGCCCAACAGGTTGGCGAGGCGCTGAATGAGCTCCTCCTGACTGGGGTCGGCAGCCAGCATCTCCTCATACGTGTCCCTCAGCACTGACACTGTGAACACAGGCTGGCTGGTCGCAAGAGGAACCCCGTTCCTGTCGAGTATCTGCCCCCTCGCGCCGGCAATCGGTATGCGGACCAGGCGTTGTTCCTCGGACGCGCGGTAGTACTGGTCGCCCCTCACCACCTGCAGCTGCCACAGTCTGACGAGGAGCACCGCCAGCACCAGAAGGATGGTAAACCGCATGAACCTCAAGCGGTCGATGGGCGGCGTTCGCATCATAGCTCCGAGATCATCCCAATCCTGTTGCAGGTCTCTGATCGCCTGACCGCCACCACAGGTACAGGGGCATCAGACAGACGACCGACAGGACGCCGTTGACCAGCGCACCGAAGCCCGCGATCCGTATGAGATCGGCCCAGATCAACGGCAGATATCCTGAAAACGCGAGGACGCAGAAGTACAGCAGATCGTGTATCACAGATCCGAGAGCTCCCAAAACCGCCCAGGTCAAAGGGTGCTCTCTGGAGAACCTGGCCTCCATCAGACCCACCACCGCGGCAAGTACGACCAGCGGTATGGACCGCGCTCCGAGGGCGTTCGCGAGCATGACATCGCACAGGACCCCAAGGACGAACGCGAGCACCACTCCGTTCGTGCTGCCCATGAACAACGTGGCAGCGAGAGTCGCAATCAGAGGCAGGTTCACCGACGCAAGTACTGAAGGCAGACGGAACACCACCGCTGTGTCCAGCGCCGCCACGATCGACGCCCACAACAGCAGCAATATGGCCTTGGCGATCTGTGGAAGCCATACGAGGTGCTCTCTCTGCATTCGCCTTCCCCTTCAGTTGCGGTCGGAGGCTCGTGCCGGGACCGCCTACTGAGTGTTGCCGCCGTTGATGACAACCAGCACCGACTCCACGCTCATGAGGTTGGATGCGGGTGTCAGCAGGCCGGTGTCAGATATGCCGTAGAAATCCTTCTCCACACTGTGGACGCGTCCCACCACCAGCCCTGGAGGGAAGACCCCGCCAAGGCCTGAAGTGATCACCAGGTCACCCACTTTGACCTTGTCGCCGCTCTCCAGGCATTCGAACTTCAGGAGTCCATCCGGACGGGAGCTGCCTTCCACCGAAACAAGGGCGCGGCTTTCCTGGACTCTGCCGGACAGAGCGCTCTGAGGATCGCTGATGAGCATCACGGCAGAGCTGCGCAGCGAGGCCGAAGTCACCCTGCCTACTATGCCATGCGGGCCAAGCACTGCGGCGTTCTTCTCAACGCCGTCAGCTGTGCCCTTATCGATGACGATGCAATCGCGCCATCGCTGCCTGTCGCGAGCAATGACCCTTGCGGCAGCCAGCTGATAGGGCACTTCCTCGGAATAGCCCAGCAATTCCCTCAGTCTGGCGTTCTCCGCAGCAAGCTCCTCGTTTTTCACGAGGGAAGCTCTCAGACTCTGGACCTCTTGCCGCAGGGCCTCGTTTTCAGCCAGCACACGCTCATGATCCCTGTAGACCTCGAGTCGGGAATCGACAGCGGAGTAGATGCCCCCGAACAGCTTCTGCACCGGAGACAGAACTGTCCGAACCACCTGTCCTGCGGGCTCCGCAGCGACGAATCCTCTCAAAAACCCCACAAGCATCAGCACGGAAAGCACGAGCAGGAGGACTGCCACCTGTATCAACCCGAGCTTCGAGCGGCCAGCTCCCATAGAGACGATCCTCCTTCTAGGATCTGCGTCGGCCGGTAAGGACAGAGAGATGCTCCAGAGCCATGCCGGTGCCCAAAGCTACACAGAGCAGCGGGTCTTCTGCGATGTAGACGGGCATCTCAGTCTCGCGCGAGATCAGCACATTGAGATTGCGCAAGAGAGCGCCTCCCCCAGTCATGACTATCCCGCGCTCTATGATGTCGGATGCGAGCTCGGGCGGCGTTTGCTCAAGGGTGATCTTGACGGCCTCGACAATGACCCGGACCGGCTCGGACAGAGCCTCTTGTATCTCCTCAGCCGACACCTCAATAGTCTTGGGCAGCCCGCTCACGAGGTCACGTCCTCTGACCTCCATCGACTTGTCCGGATCAGCGCCAAAGGCGTAACCAATCGTTTTCTTCACTTCCTCCGCCGTGCGCTCGCCTATGGCCACGTTGAACTGCCTCTTGACGTATTGCATGATCGCCTCATCCATATCGTCGCCTGCAATCCGGGTCGAGCGGCTGGCTACGATCCCGCCGAGCGAGATGACTGCGACTTCGCACGTTCCGCCGCCGACATCGACGACCATGTTGCCTGTGGGTTCGTGGACATCGAGCCCTGCGCCGATTGCGGCTGCCATCGGCTCCTCGATTAGGTAAGCCTCTCTGGCACCTGCCTGCAGAGCGGCATCCATGACCGCCCGCCGTTCGACTTCGGTAACGCCGGACGGGATCCCGACCACGACCCTCGGGCGAAACAGCCCGGATCTTCTATGAGCCTTGGCCATGAAGTATTTCAGCATGCTCTCGGTGACATCGAAGTCGGCGATCACGCCGTCCCTCAGTGGCCGCATTGCTATGATGCTGCCCGGAGTCCTCCCCACCATCAGCTTGGCTTCCTCGCCCACCGCAAGGATCTCGCGCGTCTCGCTGTGGATGGCTACCACCGACGGCTCTTGAATGACGATCCCTTTTCCTTTCACATAGACCAGGGTATTCGCGGTTCCTAGGTCGATCCCCATGTCCCTGGCAAACCTGCCGAACAAGAATTCGAAAGCCATGCAGTACCTCCATCTGGCCGTGAGTCGGCGCCACCGGAACCCGTGACCCGCAGCCCGTAAGTCCTAGATGAGTCCTTGCTCCTTCATACTGAGGAACTTGTGCCCCCTGCCGACGATCACATGATCTAGTATCTCTATTCCCATCAAGCTTCCACACTTCATGAGCCGCCGCGTCAGCTGGATGTCTTCCTGGCTCGGGGTCACATCTCCGCTGGGGTGGTTGTGGACCAGGATCATAGAAGCGGCGCTGTGGCGCACGGCATCTCTGAACAACTCTCGCGGGTGTACCAGGGAGGCATTCAGACTGCCGATAGAGACAGTTGTCTGCGACACGACGACTCCTCTGGTGTTCAGCATGAGCGCGCAGAAGTGCTCTCTATCTTGATAAGCCAGCCTGGGCCCCATGTACCTGCTCACATCGGCAGGCGATTGCACGGTGTCCCCTGCCAAGTCAGGGCTCGAGACGGCTCTGCGTCCGAGTTCTATGGCAGCCAGTATCTGGACTGCTTTGGCCATTCCGATTCCCCTGGTCTCGCACAACTCGGGCACAGTCGCCTGAGCCAGCTTATCCAGACTGCCAAACCGGGCGAGCAAGCGGTTTGCCAGGGTGATCGCGCTGTCCCCCTCGGAACCCACTCTCAGGATGATCGCGAGCAGTTCCTGCGAGGAGAGAACGGACGGTCCCACTTTGGCCAGTCTCTCTCTTGGACGCTCCACCTGCGGCATATCGCACATCCTGACAGTGTCCATCAACCCACCTCTCTGTCGCAGGAGACAGACTAGACTGCCCGAACACCGAACCGCGACAAAGCGAGCGCTGTCTCATAGATGGGAAGCCCCATGATGTTGCTGTAGCTGCCGGAAATCCACCTAACGAACACGGCGCCCTTCCCCTGGATGGCGTACGCGCCAGCCTTGCCGATGGGTTCGCCTGTGGCGATATATCTATCTATCTCCTCGGGATTCATGGTCCGAAACGTGACGTGAGAAGTGACGGAGAAGGTTTCGCACTCGCCTGTCACGCGTTCCAAGACGCTGACTCCTGTTATCACCGTGTGAGTGCGGCCGCTGAGCTTCTCCAGCATGGACCTGGCCTCTGACTCGTCAGCGGGCTTCCCCAGGATGCCGCCATCAATCACGACAACTGTATCAGCTCCGATGATGACGCGGCCCTCGCATCGGCTCGCCACGTCGCGAGCCTTGTCATGTGCAATCCGCTTGCAGTACGTGGATGGGTCCTCACCAGGTAAGAGAGTCTCGTCGACGTCGCTCGTTATCACATCGAACGAAAGGCCTATCTGTCGCAACAGGTCGGCCCTTCGAGGCGAAGCTGATCCCAATACTAAGCTGTTGGTCATAATAGGGCAAACCCTCTCGCTCGGTTTAATGCCCCTTTAGTGTACCACTGCTTGTCCGCCATTACAAGAACGCGGGCCGCCTCGACCGCAAAGATCATACCCGGTGAGCCGGCCCGCGCCTGTTGCGAGAAGTCTAGATCCAGCAGTTGTTACTGCACATCTGCAGATACGGCCACCCCGTTCGAATCGGCCTGACCGACTCGAACCTGATCGGCGTCGAGGACAATGCACTTCGTCGGGCACTTCTCCGCACATATGCCGCATCGAGTGCATTTCTCTTGATCGATTCTAGCGAGGAAGTCGGTCACCGTTATCGCCGAAGCCGGGCAGTTCTTCGCACAGATGCCGCAGCCTATGCATCCGACCTTGCAAATCTTGCGCACGTCGGCGCCCTTGTCCTTAGAGCTGCACGCCACGTAGACAGCTATGTCCTCATCGAGAAGCTCTATCAACCCTCTCGGGCAAGCCTCGACGCACTTTCCGCACGCGACGCACTTCTCCCTGTCGACGACGGGGAGTCCACTGTCCGACATGTGCATGGCATCGAACAGACAGGCAGCGACGCACGTCCCGAGTCCAAGGCATCCATAGCGGCACGACTTGTGGCCGCCACCGACCAGGTTGGCGGCGCGGCAGTCCTGAATCCCGTCGTAGCTGAACCTCTCGGGGCATGCCTCGCGGTCGCCGAGGCACTTGACGAAGGCTATGCGCCGCGTGCGGCCCGCACTGTCTGTGGAAACCCCCATTATCTCAGCTATCCGGATGCGGGCGGCATCTCCGCCTGCGGGACACCTGTCTACCCCGGCCGCGCCCGAGACGACTGCGGCTGCGTATGCTGCGCAGCCCGGGTACCCGCATCCTCCGCAGTTGGCTCCGGGCAGAGCCTCAAGCACCTTGCCTTCTCTCGGATCCGTCTCAACCGCGAGCTTCTTGGCAGCTATAGCAAGCGCTGCACCGAACGCGAGTCCCATTGCACCAAGGCTGACAACGGCAGCGATGTTCATCAGAAAAACCCTCCTCAGGGTCTACATACCAAACAACTTACCAAGGTTGAACCCGGCAAATCCTAAGAATGCGATGGACAGCAGCCCCGCGGTCACCAGCGCAATCGGGAATCCCTTGAAAGACACGGGAACCGGCGAATAGGCCAGCCGCTCCCGGATGCCGGCAAACAGCACGATCGCCATGGTGAAGCCCACGCCTGCAGCGGCGCCGTGCACGGTGGACTCAACAAGAGTGTACCCCTCGCGGATGTTCAACACAGCGGCCCCGAGAACTGCACAGTTGGTCGTGATCAGAGGGAGATAGACTCCGAGCGCCTTATAGAGCGTCGGACTCACCTTCTGAATGACCATTTCCACCAGCTGCACGAGAGCAGCGATCACCAGAATGAACGCGACAGTCTGAAGAAAACCCAGGCCGAGAGGCACTAGGATCAGGTGCTGAACCACCCATGTCATCGCCGATGCAAGGGTCAAGACGAAGACGACTGCGAGGCCCATTCCTATCGCAGTCTCGATCTGCTGCGACACTCCGAGGAACGGACAGATCCCCAAGAAGCGCGTGAGCACAAAATTGTTGATCAGTATTGCGCTGAAGAATATGACCATCAGCTTAGCTACCATGATACCACCCATCCCTCACTGATCCGACCGGTCCTCTGTCGATGCGCCGGCTCCTTGCTCATGACTTGGACCCGCCTGAGCTCCTTCGACGAGAGAGCCAGTTAATCAATCCAAGCGTGCAACCCAGGGTGATAAACCCGCCGGGCGCGAGGATCATGATCACAGACCTGTACTCGTCCGCGAGCAGCTTGACTCCGGCAAAGTTGAAGTCAGGAGCTGCAAAGACCACACCGGTTCCGAGCATTTCCCTGATGAGACTCAATACGACCAGTGCCAGCGTAAATCCGATTCCCATACCGAATCCGTCAGCGATCGAGTTCAGCAGCGCACGCTTCGACGCAAAGGCCTCCGCTCTTGCGAGAATGATGCAGTTCACAACTATGAGCGGAATGAAGATGCCCAGCGTCTGATGCAGCGCCGGAGTGAACCCGGCCATCGCAAGGTCGACCACTGTCACGAACGTGGCTATGATTACTACGTAGCACGGGATTCTGATCTTCTCTGGAATGATCGATCGAACCAGAGAGACGATGGCGTTGGACCCGACGAGAACGAACGTCGCGGCAAGCCCCATCCCGATTCCGTTGAACACCGACGTGCTCACGGCCAACGTAGGGCACATGCCTAGGAGCAATCGGAAAGTGGGATTCTCAGCCAGCAGTCCATTGGCAAAATCCTTCCGCAGGCTCAATTCTGCTCCTCCTCCCCCGCACTAGACGATCCGCCGGCCAGCACTCCGAGTGCGCTCAGCCGGTGAAACACGTCGAGCACATCGCTGACGCCTCGCGTGACCGCCCTCGACGAGATCGTGGCACCGGTAACCGCGTCGATTGACCCTCCGTCCTGCTTGACCTTGAGAGACTCAGGAGTCGACCGTCCCTCAAACTGACCCGTGAAGGCATCTCTGGTGACCTCAGTACCCAGACCGGGCGTTTCGCTCTGGCTGATGATTCTGACGCCCCTTACGGCTCCGTCACGAGCGATGCCCACTACCATCTCTATCGGCCCGCCGTAGCCTGCAGGCGCAGCCTTCGCCGCGATTCCTCCGGAGTCGTCCCCGGAGGCCAGGTATACTTCTGTCACAGACCCTACGCTGCCGTTAAGGGCATTGCCTAGATCCTCGAAGGCCTTGAACGAGTTCTGTCCCGGCAAAACCTGGGCAAGCGCTTCCTCGAGCTTGCGAGCGTTTGCCTGCTCGATGCGGTCACGAGTCAGGCTGTACATGCCGGACAGGACCAGTGCCGAGATGACGCAAATGATGCCGAGTATGACGCTCAATCGTATGGTGTCACGCAAGGCGAGGCACCTCCCCGAACCGCTTGGGCTTGACGTACTTGTCTATCAGCGGGGTGACCGCGTTCATGATCAGAATGGCATAGCACACGCCCTCGGGATAGCCCCCGTAGGTTCTTATGAGCGCAGTAAGGACGCCGCAGCCGATTCCGAATATCACTTGTCCTTTGGCTGTCATCGGACTCGTGACGTAATCGGTGGCCATGAAGAACGCACCGATTACGAGTCCTCCGGCCATCAGGTGGAACACTGGATCCTGCCCCATCACGGCCATCAGCACTGCAACGGTCGCCATGAACGACACCGGTATGTGCCAGGTGATGTGCCCTCTGTACAACAGGTAGGCTGCACCGATCAACAGTGCCAGGACCGAGGTTTCACCGATGCATCCAGAGATATTGCCCAGGAAGAGGGCCTCGTTCGAGACGCGAATTCCGTGGTACCTCATCAGGGCGAGCGGGGTCGCACCAGTCAGGGCGTCAAGCCCTTGCCTTACGGTCTCGCCCGCAACGGCCGTCTCTATCGACCCGAATCTGGGCCATACCCACGTCGTCATTGCCACCGGCCATGAGGCCAGCAGTATAGCCCGTCCAACGTGTGCAGGGTTGAACGGGTTGTGGCCCAGCCCCCCGAAGAGCTGCTTCGCGATGACGATCATCAGGAAAGCCCCAACTACCGGGAGCCATAGGTCGACCGTGGGCGGCAACACGAGCGCAAACAGAAGGCCTGCGACAGCCGCACTACCATCGCTTACGGTCACCGGCCTGCCCAAGGCCTTCTGGGCGAGCGCTTCGGCAATGACTGCAGTGACCACCGAGACAAGGATGATCAGAGCGGCCTGCAAGCCAAAAAAGACGATGCCGGCAATTGCAGCAGGCATCAGAGCTATGAAGACTTCGCGCATGATGACCTGAGTAGTGACACCTGTCCTAAGGTGCGGCGATGACGATACAGTGATTGCTGTGGCACTTTGCATGCCGATTCTCCTTCCGACTCAAGACCCTGAAAGTGATGCCTCCGGCTCAAGCGCCGCGGCTCAGTCTTGCCCCGCCAGGGCGTCTGAGCGCCCGGTGCGGCCGAGCGACTCGCACCGCTTGGTGCAGGCCGCACTCGCTACGCGCTGCGGCTCTTCCTTAGGGCGATCTCGGCTTTGCCCTGGCGTATTGCCTGAACAATCGGACGATAGGCCGGGCAGATGTACGCGCAGCACCCGCACTCGATGCAGTCAGCGATGTGCTCGCTTGCAGCCAGGTCGTATCTTCCTGTCTCAATCATCTGCGCCAGGGTCCCAGGCATCAACCCCATCGGGCACGCCTCGATGCACTTGCCGCATCGCACACAGGCAGTCGGCTGCGTCGCCTTCGCCTCGGCCTGTGAGTACACGAGAACACCCGACATACCCTTGACCACCGGAGTCTCAAGGGTGTGGTGAGCGATCCCCATCATCGGTCCGCCGTACACGACCTTGCCCAACGGTTCGGACAGGCCGCCGCAAGCGTCGACAAGATGGCTCACGGGCGTGCCGACTCTGGCCAGGATGTTTCCGGGCTGGCGCACTATGCCGCCGGTGATCGTCAGCACCCTCCTCACGAGCGGCATGCCGCTATACAGTGCATCTGCAATCGCTGCAGCTGTACCGACATTGATGACGACGACACCGACATCGATGGGAAGCCCTCCGGATGGAACCTCTCTCCCGAGGATCGCCTTTATGAGCTGCTTCTCGGCGCCCTGTGGATACTTCACTCGCAGCGGCACGACCTCGACGTCAGGCAGGGCTGAGACCTTTTCGGTCAGCACTTTGATGGCGTCGGGCTTGTTGTCTTCTATTCCGATGTACACGCGCTTCGCCTGAAGGGCTGCACGAGCGAGGTTCGCTCCTCGGATGACCTCGTCCGGGCTCTCCAGCATCAGTCTGTGGTCTGCAGTCAAGTAGGGTTCACATTCCACGCCATTCACGATGAGCGCGTCTGCGTGCTTGCCCTCAGGAATGCTCAGCTTGAAGTACGTCGGAAAGGCAGCTCCGCCCATTCCGACTATTCCTGCGTCTCTGATCCTCTTGATGATCTCAGACGGCTCAAGCTCGGCAGGATCGCCCTCAGCAGTGGCATCGGACGAGAGCTCATACTGCCCGTCGTTGCTGATGTTCACTGCGTGGACCCGCTTTCCGCCCGGCACCTCTATGTCCACTATGCCTGAGACCGTTCCAGACACGCTCGAGTGGACAGGCACGGTCAGCCTGGCGTCAGAGTCACCAATCTTCTGTCCTACCAGCACCCTGTCGCCCTTCTTCACGAGCGGTGCACAGGGTGCGCCGATATGCTGAGACAGAGGAATGAGTACCTGTTCCGGTGGTTCGACTGTCCGGATCGGCTTGTCTGCACTGAGTTCTTTGAAATCTCCGGGGTGTACTCCCCCCCTGAAATCAAGACGCGCCACGGTTCAACCACATCGCTTTCTACATGGTAACAGCCTGGGCACGATGCACCCAGGCACACCAACAGAATTATACCTCTTACTGCTGACCTGGTCAACAGCTCCGCAGGTACTGGTCGATTGCAGCAGCTGCTCTTCTTCCTGCTCCCATAGCCGCTATTACAGTAGCGGCACCCGTGACGATGTCGCCTCCGGCGTAAAGCCCCTCCGCGCTCGTTGCGCCTGTCTCGCAGTCAGCGATGATGTACCCCCGTCTGTCGGTCGCGACTTCGGGAGCGCTCTGTGTGAAGAGTGTATTCGGGCCCTGGCCGATCGCAACAATGACCGTGTCGACGTCGAGCGTATGCTCGGACCCTTGTACTGGCACGGGCCGCCGTCTCCCGCTCGAATCAGGCTCGCCGAGCTCCATGCGAACGCACTCGATTGCTCGAACTGCGCCGTTCTCGTCGCCCAGGATCCGCACCGGATTTGTCAGCAGCATGAATTTGACGCCTTCCTCTTCGGCGTTTACGACCTCCTCGAGCCTCGCCGGCATTTCTGCCCTCGACCTGCGGTAGACCAGGAAGACCTCCTTCGCTCCAAGCCTCACAGCAGTCCGGGCTGCGTCCATAGCCACGTTTCCCCCACCGATCACCGCGACTCTGTCTCCGGATCGCATGGGAGTGTGGTACTCCGGAAACCGGTATGCCTTCATGAGGTTGGACCGGGTCAGGTACTCGTTGGCGGAGTACACGCCTACCAGGCTCTCACCCGGAATATTCAGAAAATGCGGCAGTCCGGCTCCTGTGCCCACGAATATGGCACGGTACCCTTGGGTCCTGAGTTCCTCTGCGGTGATGGTCTTGCCCACAATGACGTTGGGCACGAACTCCACTCCCAGGCTGCGGACGTAGTCGATCTCGTGGTCCAGGATGGCCTTTGGAAGCCTGAACTCAGGTATCCCGTATCTCAAAACCCCGCCGAAGGCATGCAGCGATTCGAAGACGGTGACCTCGTGGCCCATGAGCGCGAGGTCTGCCGCGGCCGTCAGCCCGGCAGGTCCGCTACCCACGACAGCGACCTTGGCCGCGTGAGGCGGCCGATTGCGCTTCGCACCGCTCGTCATCTCAGCCTGGCGCGGCCGATCGCCTTTCTCTCGCAGATAGTCAGCGACGAAACGCTCCAGCGCTCCTATGGCGACCGCCTTGCCCGACTTCGCCAGCACGCAGCGCGCTTCGCACTGATCCTCCTGAGGGCACACGCGGCCGCATATCGCCGGCAAGCTGTTCTTCTCCTTAACCTTCTCGGCGGCCTCCTCGATTCTGCCTTCTTTCACCAGCGCGATAAACGCGGGTATGTCCACGGAGACCGGGCATCCCGAGACGCAGGGTTTGTTGCGACAGCTCAGGCACCGCGACGCTTCTGCTGCTGCCTGTGCCATGTTGTATCCTAGAGCCACCTCGTCGAAGTTGTTGCGTCTGACATCTGGGTCTTGTTTGGGCATCTCTACTCTGTCCTGCCTTGCCCGCACTCACTCATTCCCTCCCTGCGCACTTGTGCAATTCGTACGACATACTCTCTTCTCTAACGTAGGCTCTCTGACGAGCTATCAGCTCGTCAAAATCAACTTGATGACCGTCGAACTCCGGGCCGTCTACGCAGGCGAACTTCACCTCGCCGCCGACGGTTACTCTGCAACCTCCGCACATGCCTGTCCCGTCTATCATGATGGGATTGAGGCTCACCACGGTTCTGATCCCGCGTGGCCGAGTCAGTCCGCACACCGCCCTCATCATGACAGCAGGCCCTATACATACAACTAGATCAATCTGCTTTTCCTCCGACAACAAGCCGGCCAGAACGTCGGTCACGAAGCCTCGGGTTCCGAAAGAACCGTCGTCGGTACTGACGAGAAGCCTGTCGGACAGGGACTCCATCTCTTCGAGCATGATCAGCATCTCTCGAGTCCTAGCTCCGACAATCGTCGTCAGGCGCGCGCCCCGGCTTCGGTAAGCCTTGGCATACGGATACATGGGCGCGACGCCTATGCCTCCGCAGACCAGGATCACCTTTTCAACGTCTTCGATCTCGCCTGCCCGTCCGAGCGGCCCGAGCACGCCCAAGAGCCGGTCTCCGACTCTCAGCCGGCCGATCTCTGCTGTGCCTGTGCCCATCTCCTGAACGACTAGCGTAACCGTTCCCTCGTCCGGATTGGTATCTACTATAGTAAGCGGTATGCGCTCAGCCTTGTCATGTGCGAGGACCATCACAAAGTGTCCCGGCCTGGCCTGGCGAGCTACCAGTGGAGCGCACACCCGCATCCAGTGTATCCTGGGAGCAAGCTCGCGTTTTTCAACAATCTCATGCGCCGTTGCAAGCACCAAAGGCAATTACCTCCCAAACGGAGAGATCTCAGGACTGATCACCGCACTGCGTGAACGTGTCATCGGGATTGCTTTTTCCGTCGAAAATGCCGGTGAGCCTTGGAGTATACAGCCGCGGTCTGGCCACTCTGTCATAGACATAGATGCAAGCGAAGGCCGCTGCCAGCATGCAGAATCCGAGGATCGCCGCGGCCGCGTCGGGGCTGAGCGCCAGACCCAGGCTGCGGAACACTGCGGGTCCGAGAAGAAAACCTGTCACCATCAGGACAAGCGGCACCACGTACACTATGGCCGAAGCCTTGAAAACCGCACTGAACTCAAGCTCTATTATAACAGAGTCGCCGACGGAAGCGCCAACCTCGTCCTTCACAGTCACCACGACGTCCGATGCCTTTCCGAGACCGCACGCCCCGCACTTCTCGCACGAAGCATGCCTTTGGACAGCCACCGTCGCCATCTCGCCGTCGTGGGCTATCACTCTGCCATACTGCTTCATGTGCTCCGTCTCCTCCGATCACTGAGTGGCATAGCTGCGGGCACAAAAAAGGTACTGCCCATCAGGACAGTACCAGTCTACATCATTTTTGTGCCTGTGCGAACTCGTCAGTTGGCAATGTGAACCGAGTATCCGGCTGCCTCCAATTGCCTCACAACCTTGGTCGCGTTGTCCGGGTTCGAGTATGCACCCACCTGCACTCTGTATGGAACCGTCGATGTGACCCAGGCGTCCGCAAATCCTTCACGTTTCAACTTCCCCGCCATGACCTCAGCCGACTCCCTGTCATCGAAGGCCCCGACCTGAACCTTGTACAGGCCGCCTGACGCAGCGGGAAGCGTGACCGGACTGCTCTGTACTACAGGCTGGTCAGATCTCTCGGCGGACGTTGAACTCGGAGCAGAGCCGGATCCGGTGGATGGCAACGCACCAAGAACGCCTGACTGTCCCGTCTGCCCTTGCTGTCCTGCCTGTCCTGACGATCCTGACTGTCCTGGCTGTGCTACCTGATCAGCGGCACCCGTGCCCTCCGTTGTCGTGGATAGATCAGGAGTGACTACGTTGTCTCCTGACTTCCAGATATCCAGCATGTAGGTACCCAGGTAGAAACCCAGGACTATCATCACGATTCCGACGACGACTACGTTCACCCAGAACGAGACGAGCTCGGTCCTCTCCGTCTTCTCGCTCTTCTCCCTATTGCGAGTGGCCATTGGAGTCATCATCCTCCCAGAGATATGAATGCTCAGCTTCTTGTGACAGGACGCGATCGGGGTCGTTGAACCTCCTGAGCAGTACCACGCTGCCATTCCACTCGGACGGGGCCCTTACTCCCCGCGCGAAGCAGTCCTCGGAGATGGCTACGGTGACAACTGGGATGCCAAGCAGGCCGGCCGTAGCGTACGACAGCTCCAGCCCCCGCTGAACGTCTTCGGATCGCGTGTCGGATGCCATGTGGGTGTTGGACACGATTCCCGTGAACTTCAGCCTGGCGACCGCCTCGATCTCCCGGGCCAGCCGCACTGCAGACTCGGCGGTGGTGCAAAGCGGCCTGTTGTAGTTGGTGACAAGCAGGAAGTCGAACGGTCTCGTGTCGAGAAACGGTCGAAAGCGGCCTAGAGCTCTTGCTCCAGCCTGGTCTCCGCCCACGTCTATCACCACAGGGGCCGGGCCTTCTATCGCGCCCCTGATGGAAGGAGAGAGTGCCGGCAGATCGGCCATCTCAAGTCCTTCGACGCTCGAGATCACGTGGACTCCCAGCTTATGCAGCAGACTCCTTGACTCTCTGGATCTGAAGTAGGGGTTGACCACGTCGAGGTCCACGAGGCGTGTCATGCCGTCGGCTCTAGCCCTGAGCGCAGCGAGGTTCATCGCCACCTCGCTCTTGCCCACGCCAAAAGCGCCCGATACAATACAGATACGTTTTAGGTCCACGTTTTAGAACACACCACACCCGGCGACGCACTCCACGTTTCACTATTCTATCAGTTCTGTTCAGGTCCTCCTTTTCCAAGCCCAGCGCCTTATTCAGAGATGAGCGGCGCATCCCTCATTCCAGATCTGGTTCGAGTCCGCGGCGGTCTATATAATCCTCCAGGTCTTTCACCCGGCGGTCTGAAGGCGGCACCGGCGAATCATACATGAAGGCGAGTTCATCGTCTATCGGAACGTTCCCCAGCACGTCCACCCAGTCTGCCTCGTCCATCCCTCTCGGCCTCACTCGGGGTATCGCCGGCATTGACGGAGGTGCGGGCTTATAGGGTCTCATAGCAGCAATCCTCCTTCGATCGCTTCTATTGTACTTCTGACGTGCCGGCGGTATTCTGGTTCTGAACTGTGCAAAAAAACACCCAGCAACTTCTTGGCTGCTGGGTGTCACTTTCGATTGGTAGCTCCAACGGGATTTGAACCCGTGTCTCCGCCTTGAGAGGGCGGTGTCCTAGGCCGCTAGACGATGGAGCCGTACAAAGCTGCGGCATCACGGCCGATCATGCGCAGGTTGTATTATAGCACATGGGGTCCGCCTTGTAAACCGGAGAATCGCTACTGAGATCCGGCCGCAGTCAAGATGCAGCAGACCAGCGCCCGATCTCGAGCAACTCCCTCAGTTCGGCCACGACGTAGTCTACATGGTCATGCCTCTGCAGACGGTCCTTTGACAACAGCACGGTCGTCATTCCCATCTCGTGAGGTATCACGAGGTTTCTCGCCGTGTCCTCAATCATCACGCAATGTGTGGCCGGCACTCCGAGGTCGGCCAGGACTCTCTCATACGCCCTTCGTGCGGGCTTTCCCTCGTACTCACAGAACTCGATCGTGTAGATCCGTTCGAACACACCAGTCAAACCCAATGCGTCGATCACGCCGTCCGCGTGACCCCGCGGGCTGTTGGAAAACACTACCTTTATTCCGGGCAGCGCCTTCAGAATGCGCAACAGCTCTTCATCAGCGCTGAGGAACTTGCGGATCTCGATATCGTGGGTGTATGCGATGTAATCCAGGGGATCTATTCCGCAGTTCACCTGCGCCCCGCGCAGCGTCGTCCCGTACTCCTCGACCCAGCGCTTCCGGACCTCATCCACAGATTCGCGCCTGATCCCCAGCGCGTTCACCAGGTAATCATTGATCCGCTGATCGAGATATGCGAGAAGGCCCGACTCCTCCGAGTACAGCGTCTTGTCGAGATCAAATATGAAGACCGTTCCCTGCGCATAGAAACGTTCAGCCAATTCGGACACCTCTCACCAATGATACCCGAGGGCCGATGCACGAGTCAAACCCATGTCCGGCATTCACTGTCATCAAGCAGACTGCTGAAGCGCTCGAGCGCCTCAGGGCCCGGCAACTCCACATCCTCATATGGATATACCTTGCCGAGCCGCCGCCATTTCTCGACGCCCATTCTATGGTATGGAATGATATCCACCTTCGAGATACTCCGGTGCCGGGCGACGAGTGCTCGCAATCTCTCAGCCTCGTCAGCAGAGTCATTGACGCCTGGAATAAGGACTCTTCGCACCCACATTTCCACGCCCCTGTCAGACACTGCAGCCATATTGCTGAGGATCCTGTCGTTGTCGGTGCCTGTGATGTCAATGTGCAAGCGTCTGTCCACCGCCTTGACGTCGAAGAGGACTACATCGATAAACCGGAGGAGCTCGACCAGATCGTCCTCACGGCCGCAACCCGACGTGTCGAGAGCGGTGTGGACGCCTCTCGCTTTCGCGGCAGCCAGAAGCTCCAGACATGGTTCAGGCTGCATCAGCGGCTCGCCGCCACTGACCGTAAGGCCGATGTTAGGAACCAGCCGGCGGCTCCAGTCGAGCTTGTCAAGGACGTCTTCGACGAGCGCGAGCTGTCCTCCGTCGCAACTCCACGTCTCAGGATTGTGACAGAACTTGCATCGCATGGGACAGCCCTGAAGGAACACCACGAACCGAACCCCAGGGCCGTCCAGCGTGCTCATGGACTCAATCGAATTGACCCGCAGTATGCCTTTTTCAGCGACTGTTCTGCGCGCGCCCATCGAATCACCTCCTGTCCTAAATGGCAATACGGCAACTCTTTTCACACGGCCTCTCTTCGCCTGACCGGCACCTGGTGCGGCCTGGCCAGGGAACCGTGAAACGTCCTCTGGACCACCTCGAGCTGCTGCTCCTTTGTCAGCTTCGTGAAAGCGACTGCGTAGCCGGACACTCGTATGGTGAGACCCGGGTACATCTCGGGGTGTTCCATCGCGTCGAGCAGGGTCGCGCGGTCGATCACATTGACGTTGATGTGGTGGCCGCCGTTTGCCATATAACCGTCGATGAGATTGGACAGCAGCGCAGCCCTGTCAGACCGAGTCTCGCCAAGGGCGCTCGGAACTACGGAGAACGTGTAGGAAATCCCGTCCCGGCAAACCTCATACGGAAGCCTGGTCAGCGACTTCATCGCCATGAGAGGGCCGTTCGTCTCCCGGCCGTGCATCGGATTGGCGCCGGGAGCGAACGGCTGCCCCTGCTTGCGGCCGTCCGGCGTAGCCCCGGTCTTCTTGCCGTACACAACGTTGGACGTTATGGTCAGGACCGACAGCGTGGGCGTCGCCTGTCTGTAGACGCGATGTCGGCTCAGCGCTTCATGGAACATCCTGAGCACTTCCACTGCCATCGAATCGACGCGGTCGTCGCCATTCCCATAGCAAGGGAAGTCCATCTCGTTGATGAAGTCCGCGGTCAGTCCTCTCGAGTCTCTCAGAGCATGGACCCGACCGTACCGTATTGCGCTCAGTGAATCCGCAACGACGGACAGACCTGCGACTCCAAACGCCATGAGCCGTTCGACGTCCGTGTCGTGGAGCGCCATCTGCAGCCGCTCATAGTGGTACTTGTCGTGCATGTAGTGGATGCAGTTCATCGTGTCCACGTACAGTCGGCAGACAGCTTCCACTGCGGATCTGAATCTGTCCATAACCGAAGAATAGCTCAACTGCCCCTCAGGGAGCGGAGCTATACCCGGTACCAATTCCTCTCCCGAAATCTCGTCTCTCCCGCAGTTCAGTGACAAGAGGAGAACCTTCGCCAGATTCACTCTCGCGCCGAAGTACTGCATCTGTTTGCCGGTCTTCATCGCCGAGACGCAGCACGAGATCGAGTAGTCGTCTCCAAAAACAGGCCTCATCAGGTCGTCGTTCTCATACTGGAGCGACGACGTGTCTGCTGACAGCGTGCAGCAGAAGCGCTTGAACGCGTCCGGAAGCCGCTCAGACCACAGAACAGTAAGATTCGGCTCCGGAGACGACCCAAGCGTCCTGAGGGTGTTCAGGAACCTAAAAGAGGTCTTTGTGACCAGCGGCCGGCCGTCCAGTGCCATGCCTCCGATCGCCTCGGTCACCCACGTGGGATCCCCCGCGAAAAGCTCGTTGTACTCCGGAGTCCTGAGATGGCGGATCATTCTCAGCTTGATGACCAGCTGGTCGACGAGTTCCTGCGCTCGGGCCTCGTCCAGATCTCCTCTGGCAATGTCTCGCTCGATGTAGATGTCAAGGAACGCCGTGTTTCTCCCGAGAGACATGGCTGCTCCGTTCTGTTCCTTTGCTGCGGCGAGGTATGCGAAGTACAGCCACTGCACAGCTTCTCTCGCATTGCGCGCCGGCTCTGAGATATCATAGCCATAGCTTGTGGCCATGAGAGCGAGATCGTTGAGCGCCTGGATCTGGTCGAAGATCTCTTCGCGCAGTCTGACGGTCTCCTCGCTCATATCAGAGCCCAGCTCCCGCAGGTCCTCCTGTTTCGCAGCTATCAGCCGCCGCACGCCGTAAAGGGCCACCCGCCTGTAGTCGCCTATTATGCGTCCCCTTCCGTACGTGTCAGGAAGCCCGGTGATCAAGCCATGCCGCCTGGCCTTGCGCATCTCGTCAGTATAGACCGCGTAGACGCCGTCGTTGTGGGTTCTCCGGAATCGTGTGAAGATCTCCCTCACTGACGGATCGACTTCGTACCCGTACGCTCTGCAGGCCTGCTCAGCCATGCGCCATCCGCCCCAGGGATTGATCATCCGCTTGAGCGGTTCGTCGGTCTGCAGTCCCACAATAACCTCGCACTCAGGGTCGATGTAGCCGGGTCCGAATGCGGTGATGCCCGCGACGTGTTTGGTATCGATGTCGCGCACTCCGCGCGATCTCTCTTCACTCATTAGGCTCGAACAGCGGTCCCACAGCCGCTTGGTTCTATCCGTCGGGCCGGACAAGAAAGACTCGTCGCCTTCGTATGGTGTGTAGTTGCGGATGATGAAGTCTCTCACATCTATCCGCTCGCACCAAGGTCCCCTGGCAAATGAGTCCCATGCCGGGTACCTGCTATCGCACATGTCCACCCCTCCAATCGGTTATGTAGCTCTGTCTGGGCGACAAAACCGCCTGGACAGAGCTGCCCAGGCGGTCGGCGATATACAGTACCCTGACCGTGCTCCCCTGTGGTTGATTCCACGCAATCCGCCAGTCACACGGCCTTATATTCGATTTCAACGCCATTATACAACAGACGGCCCGCTGGGTCAACTATCAGCCCACTGGTTGTGCCTGCCGCAGCTATCCACAACGGACGGCCCGCTCAACGCGATTGCGGGGGCCCAAGGCCAGGCCTCCCGCAACCCCAGACATGAGAGAACTGATCAGTGGATCAGGCCTCCCACCACCTCTGGTTGATCATTGTCAACCACCCCCCTCTCGGGAGCCAGTGTAGAGCCTTCTCCCGAGGTACATTGTACCCCAAAACGTCACGCAACAGGGAGGTGCATTTCCTATCGGAACAGTTCTTTCTTGCCCTTGCGGACGATCTTCCTGATGCTGTCATAGCTCAAGTGGTAGTGAGCCATGAGCGACTCTATGCTCTCACCCTGCATGTATCGATACACGATGGTGCGATTCCGCCTGTCCAATTGGCTGCGAGTGCCGTTGCCCTCGCCCCATCCCAGCCTAGTCTGGGATCTCTTGGGTATGTAGATCTCCTGACCTTGGACGTACTCTTGTATCTGTTCGAGCAGGTTTCTCGGCAGGATGTTTGTTGCGTTCCTATACATAAGGCCAACGTACCCCTTTCTGGTGTCCTGGGTCCCAACGTTGGCCATCAAAAAACCCACCGGGTTGCTCCGGTGGGCCTGGCAGATCTGCTTTACTGCGGATCTCATCCGCAATGATCGAAACCAGGAGCTTCCGGAGGCAGGCCAACGTCGGTATTGGATGCGCTGGGCTCGCTGATAACGTACATAGTACGCCCGCGATTGTCGTAGATGGCACCCTTAGCTGCCCGAATCAGAACAGTGACTCTACCGGTCATGAGGCCTACCTCCTTTCGTCTTAAGAATCGCTCTGGCTGGGCTCTCCAGAGCGTGATGTTCAATTCACTAGCATTATAACCAATATGTCCTTCGGCGGCAAGGGAAAGTCACTTCGGAATAGATCTTTCCGGTGCCATATTCCATATCCAGCCGCCCTCGCATATGCCAAAAGCTTCCAGATACTCTTCCTCACGAGTTCCGCCTGCTCGCGACCAGCCGTTTGGCCTCGACTTCAGCCATCAGCTTATCCACGAATCTGACGCCACGCAGCCGTTCCAGGATGCTCGGAGGCCTTACTTCGACGGACAGCTCCCTTGGAGCCTGATACCAGGAGCATTTCGGTCCGTCAATGGCTTCGACGCGCGCGTAGTCCTTGATGAGGGTCACTCTCACTCCCCATCTCTTGCCGGGCTCAATCTCAGTATAGACGGCCATTGTGTCACTCGGCCGCTCCCACTTTCCTCTGTTTAGCCTCTCGTAGATCTCCAAGTGGAACCTCCAGTTGAGCCTTGCTGACGCAGCCGCTATTCGTCCACCAGCAGCTTCGGTCTGAACCCGAGGTAATCGGCAGACACCAACGAATAACTGACTGCGCCCAACGTTCCGTTGAAGCCGGACTTCATTCCTTCTCCGTGAAGGTGCCCGTAGACGCAGTGAGAAACCGTGTGCTCTTCCAAGATGCGCACAAACTCCGATTCGCGCTGGTTTGCGATGACCGGCGGGTAGTGAATCATTGCCAGGATGACAGCAGCGGTCCCTGTGTCCGACTCCACCGCGCTCGCACTCCTGGCCGCCGACTCGAGCGACATCCGCAGCCGCAGGATCTCTCGGGCGTAGATCTTCTGGTCATGCTCTCCATAGTCCGGGCTCCCGGGAAGCACCCAGCCTCTCGTGCCGCACACGACAAATCGGCCAAACACGATGGAGTCGTTCTGGAGTGCAAATACGTTGTTGGGAAGCGCGCGGCGCACCTTGGAGATCGATGCCCACCAGTAATCGTGGTTGCCCCTGATGAGCACCTTGAGCCCCGGACGCCTCGCGATCCAGGCAAGGTCAGGCTCCGCTTCCTCGAGGGTCATAGCCCAGCTTATGTCACCTGGAATCAGGACGAGGTCAGACGGGCGCACGGAAGCGTCCCAGTTCGAGGCAATGCGGTTCGCGTGATCCTCCCAGACGCCGCCGAAGATGTCCATGGGCTTTCCTGCGGCTTCAGATAGATGCAGATCAGAGATGGCAAAGACCCTCAAGCCATCACCTCAACAGACACGCAGTCATACAGACACGCTTTCAACCTCAAGGCCAGCTCTTAGGCTACTGGCGGGCTCACGCCCTGCAGGCCGGCCCTTGAGCTGCTGGCCAACTCTCGGCCGACTGGCCTGCGCCCGTCCGACTTGCCAACCCCCGGCCTATCGGTGGGGTCATCCCGCCGACCGGCCGAGAGCCTGCTGAACAGCCTCAACCAGCTCCTCCGGATCGAACGGTTTGAGAAGAACGGCATCGACTGAGCACTGGGACACGCCTCCTGGCAGCTCGTCCCTGCCAGAAATCACTATCACGTGTCCGGAGCTGTGGAGTTCGAGGAACCGGTTGATCAGATCACCCGCCTGCCCGTCCGGCAGACCGACATCTGTGACGAGCACCTCAGGCAGATCCGCATCGAAGGACTGCAAGGCCTCGGCGCAACTCGCAGCCATCGCCGCGTCGTACCCGCGCGCTGACAGGTACTCCAGCAGACACCTGGTGAGCAGGCACTCATCGTCCACGATGAGAACCGAAGCCATCTCAACACCCCTCACAGCCGGACGCGGCACAGGACCGCCTCGCGATCAGTCGTCAGGCGCATCCTGACCGAGCCACTTGACAGCCGACTCCACTATATCGCTGGCGAATCCCCTTCTCATTAGAAAGGCCCACAGCTTCCGCTTCAGTGTCTGGTCCAGCAGAGGGCCTCTTCTCCTAATGTAGGCTTGAGCCAGCCGGCGGCAACGAGATATCTCATCGTCGCTGCTCGGCACTGTTTGGGCAATGATGGATTCGTGTACCCGCTTCCGAGCGAGCTCATACTTGAGGCGTCTCGAGCCCCAATCGCTTTTCGATCTGACGAACTGTCGCGCAAACTCGAGATCGTCCAGATAGCCGTACTGCATCAGGCGATCCAGCGCCTCTTCGATGACTTCGTCCGAGTAGCCCTTCTTGGAAAGATGCTCCCTGACCTCGTGGATACTCCTTGCACGATAGGACAGATACTTGTATGCGCTGTCAAGAGCGCGTTCCAGGTCATCCATGGCAGAGAGCCTCCTCGGACCGAAGGGCACCTGGGATGACAGATATGATTGGTGCCCGAGGTGGGACTCGAACCCACACGGGCGCAAAGGCCCAAAGGATTTTAAGTCCCTTGCGTCTGCCTGTTCCGCCACTCGGGCACTCATGCCACAGATATTGTACCACGGACCGGTCTGCGCCGCAACCAGCCTGAAAACGAGCAAGCGTCGAATGCCGAGCGTCGAGGCTCACGCCCACCGAATCGTGCCGCGAGGCTCCCAGGGCATAGCCGCCGCTAGGCGCTCAGACTGCCTGAAAGCAGGCGGGCGGCCAGACCCTCGACGAGGCCGCGCTCACTCACAAACACTCGATCAATCCGGGCGGCGTCCATCAGCGAGATGAGGATCGCCATTCCACCGATTACGCTGTCAACGCGGTCTTTGCTTATCATGCCCTGCATTCGCTCTCTCTCACTCCTCGTGAGCTCACACAGGCGAACCAGCAACTCATAACCCGAGCTGCGCTCAAGCTCAAAACCATGGACAGCCTCGGGATCGTATGACTCCAGCCTCAGCAACAGAGCGGCACTCGCGGTCACACTCCCGCCGACTGCTACGAACGCCTGGGCCTGAGTGAGAAGGTCATCAGCAGTAGGAGGGAACGTTTGACGGCAATGACTCAGCAGGTCGGACAACCGCTCCACAGGAAGCCTTCCATCAGCATCAAAACCGCGGCTGAGCGCAGCCAGCGCCGTCAGCGAGCCGATCTCGACACTAACCGACCTGGGCGTCTCTCCACTGCGTCCGACAGCTACCTCTGTGCTTGCACCGCCTATGTCGATAACTGCCACACTCCCAGAGGCAGCCTCCGCCAAGGCAGGCGGCAGTGCGTCGCAAGCGGCCTCGAACGACAGCTCGGCTTCAAGGGTCGGGCTCAGAATTGACAGCTCCAATCCAGCGCGATTGCGGATTTCCTCAGCCAGGTCTATGCTGTTGCCGGCGTTCCTAACTGCTGCAGTTCCATAAACCCGGATCTCAGACACTCCGCGAGAACGCGCGTCTGCGGCCAGATCAGCTACTGCTTCCGAAGTCCGCCGGATAGCCTCCTCCGTCAGCGCGGGTCCGGATGCTCCGCCTTCTGCGCTACCGGAGAGGCCGTCGGCAAGCCGGGTCACTCTGACCTGCTTGGCCAAGATCATGAGCCGTGATCTTCTGGCGTCGTCTTCGCCCGCACTTGCCACAAGAAGCTTGACCGAGTTGCTTCCGACGTTCAGCACGCCCACAGCGTCAGTGCACCCGGGGCAGCGGCGGTCACCGCACTCAGTCGAGACACCGCGGTCCTTCAGCAAAGAATAGACCTCCTCGCCTATAGGATTGTCTCCTCCGGACAGGTAGTCGGCAAGGTGCAGGTGCAGACACTTGACTCCGCCACTGGTCTCGATTCCGCCTATGCCGGGCTCAGTGAGACGCCTGCAAAGGCCCGGATGGCTCCGCTCCAGACTCTCCAGGTCTTCGAAACTGACCAGCGAGGTTCTCTCCCGTGCGTATTCCCTGTGCCGCAGTTCGAGCCTGCTCGCAAGCTCGGGGTCCTCCTGCAGACGGGTTCGAAATCGCTCTATCAGCTGCTCGCTCTCCAGCGCTGCGACTGCCTTACACAAATGCGGACAGGACAGCCAGTACACTGTCGGGAACAGCTCGGGCACTCTGCGATCGTCCGAAGACAGCACAGGCTTAGTCACCACAACCTGAGGACATCCGCCGCTGCAACGTCTCGACACGCCGATCATCCCGCGAGGCTCGCGGCCGATCTGGCGCTGCACTGTCGCACGATCCCTTTCAGTCGCGCCGGAGAACCGTCTCACAACAAGCCCCTCCCCGAGACTCATGTCTCGTTCCGCCAGGCGACAAGCGAGCACATGTGGACCGTCACTGCCGGTCGACAGACGGCCGGCAAGTACAAGCAAAAAGGCACCCATGACAAGGGTGCCACAAAACTCTCGAACTCAAATGGGGCCTTGGCACAGGCGAACCGCCGCTACCGGTAGTACCGGGAACCTCTTCCGCCACGCTTACTCTCCGTGTTCCTGTTCAGGTCGGAAAGGCGGTCCTCGCTATCCTTGAGGAACTTCGAGATCTTCTCTTCGAACGATGCGCTGCTCCTGGCTGCCCGCCTCGGGCCGCGATCGGAAGGCCGACGGCTGGCTGCTATCGACACCGAGTACTCCGGGCTGGCCTGCTTGATGGACAGACCGATCTTCCCATCCTTGACCGATATGACCTTGACCCGAACTTCGTCGTCGACCTTGAGGAAGTCGTTCACATCGCGGACATACGTGTCTGCGATCTCCGAAATGTGAACCAGGCCCGTAGGGCCCTCCTTCAGCTGTACAAACGCACCAAAACTAGTGATTCCCGTGACCTTGCCCTCAAGAACGCTTCCCACTGGGACTGACATCCGCTAGCCTAACTCCCTGTCCGCCGAAACGGTGGTACTAGCAGGAACGCCTGTCTAGTGGCGTTCCAGCACAATTCATTATACTTAGATTGATCTGCAGTGTCAATCAGTATTCTGGAGTTGACAAGCGAATAGAGCCCCGGAGAGCCGCGGCGGGTCTGACGGCGGACAGACGCAATGCGCACTGCCACGGACTACAGTGACGAAAGTCCGCCGTCAGTGGCCGCTAGGCAGGCTGAGGGCGAGAGCCTGGCTGCTTCCGCTCGAACCGACGCCTTCAGTCGGTTTAGTATTACCAGTGCCCGGAACCTGGGCAACGTATAGAACCGCACCTTGATCGACTAGGCCCAGCCTCTCTCTGGCCGCCTGCCGAACAAAGGCGTCACTTCTGGCATATTCGATGAGGGCCATGACCTCCAGATTGCGCTGTTCCCACTGGACGCACTGAGCCTGCAGGTCTGCAATTTCGGCTCGAATCCGCTCAAGCTTGTACAGGTTGGGACCGTACAGTCCGAGGCATAGGATGATTCCACAGACAGCCGCGATCTTCAGGCTGCAGATCAGCCTTGCCCTGCGCCTTTCATCTCTGCGCCTAAGGCGCCGTCTCCGGTCACCGGGATCCGCCTTGACTGCGCAGGCAGGATTCACGCCCTCCTCATCCACCGGTCCGGTTCCGTCTTTGAGAGCTAGAGACGCCACGTCACTCGCCTCCCTCTTCGCCTTCGGACGATCCGATACCCAGAACATCGCCTGGCAAGATGATAACGACCTCGTACCCCTTTGCCCGGGCTCGGTTGTAGAGAGTTGCCACGGTACTAGCCCCAAGACCGAGCCGCTTGGTGATCTCACCAGTCGCGAGCCCCATCTCCTTCAGGACAACTACCTGTCGCTCTCGGAAGCTAAGCCTCTCGACGCCGCGGATCTCGATCTTCACGAACCCTCACCTGACCCTGCCTTGACACCGGGGCTTGTCCTAACCTCAGTGCCCTGGTGTTGGCGGGACTTATGACAAGACGACTACAATCTTTCTACAAAACTCTTGGTTTCCCTTCTTCAAACACAAAAATCTTACTTCTTTTTTTTCCAGTGATGGATCGTCCTCCTCAGGAACAGTGCGAGCCGAGATGACAGAAGCGTTGCCCTGCTCCGTGGCTTGATTGCAGCCGCAGGTCTGGCGCGGGTCGCTTCGCGGCGACGGCTGCGGCGGTGGATCTGCCGCCGTGCAGCCCGCACCCTGCGATTGGCTCTCCGAAAAGGCCTGGCCATGAAGCGCGACACCGACACCCTTGCCCGCGACAGCCCGTCCGCGATCCGGCCGAACAGTCTGGAGACTCCCAGGACCAGGTAGATGAATGACGAGCTGAGGATCGCCCTGTAGAACAACAGCCCGATCGCCCAGCCGAGGAACACATACACCCGGACCTGTCCCCAGTTGTCATTCAGCAGGATGATGAACATAACAAGAGTGGCGACTGCCCAAAACAGGAGATCCCCGAGGTCGGTTATGAAGCGGTGCGGCCGGATCACTCCGCGCACGAGCCTGTACAGATCGAACAAGAACCCCGTGATCAGTCCTCCGGCGATCATATGAATGAGTGTGGACAGCTGATCCCTGACTGACTCCACCTTCATCACCTCGCGACGAAGTCTGGCTGCCAATCTAGGTGTATTGCTGGAGCCGTGTGACTATGCGAGGAATGGTGGCGGAAGTGCTAACGAGGGAAGACGCAGTGGGCCGGAATGCATATCAGGGCGCGCCGCCGGAAAGAGCCCGGCTGCAGGACGGTGCGCGCGGTGGAGGAATGCAGGACGGATGGCGCAAGCGGCGGGAGGGCTACGACTTCGGATCGGCCATTCCGGCCTTCCTGATCACCCAGATGAAGAACACGAACCACATGATCACGCTGGTGACTATGAGCCAGCGCTGCATCCTCCTGGCCAGGTTGAACTTGTTGACGTCGAAGTTTGCTGCATCGTGGCGAATCCCAGACCAGTAATTCACTATTCTCTGAACGTAATTGCGGGTCTCCGGAAACGGAGGAACTCCAGCAGCTTCCTCGGCCTCGAACCGCATCACCCTGGCTGCGCCGGCGTTGTACGCAGCTAGTGCCATGATGACGTCTCCGTCGAAGCGGTCGAGAAGCGCCCGCAAATACGCGATGCCGGTCCTCAGGTTGGCCTCGACCGCGAAGATGCAGTCGCTGCCTGTCGCGGGCGGATCGTGTTCACCCGTGCACTGCGAACCCGGGTTGAACTCCCGCCAGGTCGTGGGCATTATCTGCATCAGTCCTCTGGCGCCGGTCTCTGACACCGCAGTCGGCTTGAAGTGGCTCTCCTGGCTTATTATCGACGCTACAAGAGACGGGTCCAGGTCGTACTTGACCGAATAGAGGTTTATCAGATCAGAGAAGGGAAACGCAGTGACCTCGCTGCGCACCTGCGTGTAGCTTGAGAAGACAGAGGCAGCCTTGTCCGCCTGCTGGCTCACGTACAGCACTGTGGACCACGACAGGCCGACGACGAGGCCCAGTATGACCATGAACCAGGCTGACCAGACGCGGGAGACGCTGCGATTGCGTCTGAATATGTCCACCAGTATGACGAACGGACTGAAGACCAGCATCACCGCAGACATGAACACGGTTCTGATGATGCCGATCAAGAAGGTGAATGGAGTCCTTGCTGGACGAGACGAGCCAGGCCGAGCCACGTAATACCCCCCGGAGACCACAGCCGCTTCCGCCCCGGACACTCTGCACGACGGAGAAGCGATGATCAATACTGCCAACACCTGCATAGATTCTCTGTTCGGGCCTCATTTCCTCTCGCCGGGTGGCTCGATGAAACCGGGGCTCCCAGTGTGATCGCAGGCGGCAGAGCGCAAGAGGCAAGCCGGCATTCACGCCGGGCGGGGGCTCCTTGGCTCGGCGGGTCTTCCCGGTCGCGCCGTTTCGCGCCGATCCAGTTCTTCTACGGACGAATCAGCGGAAGAGACGGGCAAACCATCCTCTCTTCTTTTCCTTTATCTCCTCGTATTCCATGGCATCCAGCCGTCCGTCGATGGTGGCATTGCCTGTCTCCAGGTTGAGCGATTTGATGTGCAGGCCGCTGCCGCGGATCAGGAGCGTGCCTGCAGTCGTCTGCAGAATGACCTCCTCGTCGTCGAAACTCCGCACGTCGGCGACTCCTTCGATGCTCACAGACTGGCGATCCGAGATCAACAGCTTGTGCGGACGCTGCCCTTCCCTCGAAGGACGATCTCCTTCGCTGCTCTCCAGTCTCACTGCGATCCCTCCGATGCGCACCTTTGCACGCACTAGATTTCCACACCTATGACTATTCGCCGCGAGACCGGAACATGACCGCGGGTCAGTCCCACAACTTCTGAACCTCTACGTTCTTAAAGAAGTACGTAACGATCTCCTCTGGCGAGCGGCCTTCCTGGGCCATTCCGTAGGCTCCCCACTGGCTCATCCCGACTCCGTGCCCGAAGCCTCTCCCCGTCATCTGTACCCCAGCGGAGGTGCTCTCGAACCCCGTGATCAAGGTCGAGCGCATACGGTCCGGCCCAAGGGCGTTTCGGAATGCCGCTCCGGACATGTCTGTGCGCCCCCCTGTGTGCTCGATCCGAATCTTGGTTGCGCGGCCTGTCGGATCCTTTTGAACGATCGAGACGCTGCTGATCGCTCCGATTGAGAACCCCTGTACGTTGAGAAGGTTCCGGACTTCGGCTAGCGAATAGGTTGCGCTCCAGTGAAGCTCGTCATCCGGTATGTGGCGCAACTCAGCCGGAACCTCTACTCTCTTGATGTATGCAGGCTCGGCTCCCTCATAGGCAAGGCCGTCCTTGGCAAGCGTCGTCTCTCCTCCACTCGAAGCGTGAAACCACCCCTTCACGTACCTTCCCGAGTGCGCGAGGATCATCCCTCTCGTAGCAGCCACAGCCTCTCTGATGACGTCAGTGATAGCGCCCGGATCATATGCTTGAGTCTCATCTTTGCTGGTTGACATATCCGTTCCGTACTTGCTCCGCATCCCGCCTTCGGCCATCTTCGCCAGTGTAAAGGTGCGAGCCAGTATCGCTTGAGCTGCGTACGCGTTTTTCGGCCAGTCAGGAAGCATCTCGGCGGCCACGACTCCGGCGATGTACTCCTCCATCTTGATCTGTGTCTTCTCGCCCGTCTCGTTTATGTACAGCGATATGGTCGGCTCGCCCTCGAACTTGTCTACCACCTGGTCCTTGCCCTCAGACCCCCTCCTGAGGCACCCCGGCAGCGCCGCTGTGGACATGGCCAAGAGGGCTACAAGAATCGCCGCAGTAACTGCAGAAAGTGTGCGGGCTCTCAGCCCCGATCCTCGGAAGCTCATGGTACCATCCTCTCGTGCAGGGATAAGTATGCCTAGCTGGCGGAACACAACCACCAGTGCGGCTTTATTATCCCGCTCGAGGATGTTTTTATGCCGCTACAGCCGATCCTTGGATTCCTCCCATAGGGCGTCCATTTCCTCGAGAGTCATGTCCTCGATCGCCACGCCGTTCGCTGCGGCTCTCTCCTCGATGTACCTGAAGCGGGTTATGAACTTCTCCACGGTTTTGCGCAGCGCACCTTCCGGATCGATCTTGAGCAGCCGAGCGACATTGACGACAGCAAAGAGCAGATCGCCGATCTCCTCTATCACGGTTGCGCTCGCGGCGCCGCCTGGTTCGCCGGCGCTTGCGTCGCCGGGGCTGGCTTCTGTGCGGAGCGAGCGCAGGGCTTCCCTTAACTCCGCTAGTTCCTCGTCTACCTTGTCCAGCGCCGGCCTGAAGTCTTTCCAGTCAAACCCGACCTTCGAGGCCTTGGATTGAACGATCTCAGCCCTCATGAGCGCCGGCAGCCCCACAGGCACGCTGTCGAACACCCTTGAAAACCGGCCTTTCTCGCCCCGCTCCACCGCCTTGATCTTCTCCCAGTTCCTCAGCACTGCCTCGGAGCCGTCGACCTTCACTTCGCCGAAGACGTGCGGGTGTCTCCTGACAAGCTTCTCCACGATCGAACCTGCAACGTCAGCAATATCGAACTCCCCGTTCTCCCTCGCTATCTGTGCGTGAAAGACCACTTGCAGCATGACGTCTCCGAGTTCCTCGCACAGCTTGTCCATGTCGCCTTTCTCAATGGTGTCCAGGGCCTCATAGGTCTCTTCGACCATGTACTTCATCAGTGACTCGTGGGTCTGTTCCCTGTCCCAAGGGCAGCCGGTGCCTGACCTGAGCACGCTCATGACCGACACGAGCTCCGCAAACGCTGTCGCGGCCTTCTCGAGCCCTTTGACATCGACTCTAGTCTCGAGCGCGGGCACGACGAGCGTCGTGAGGTGGTCGATATCGCTCACACGGTCTATCTCGTACAGGCGCATCCGGTCGATGCGCTCTTCCGTGGTGCCGACCGCTCTGGCAAGCAAGACGGGGTGCTCGTCCGGGTAGGCCTGCATCAAACGGGACTTCACCTGACCTGCCACCATGCTGTCATAGATCTGGGGAACGACGAGCGCCACTCCAGCGTTGAGCGACACGCTCTCAATCGACAGCGCATCGACAACCTGCACTCCGTCAAACAGACTGATTCCCGAACTGTTGACGACCGGCTCGAGGAAGCTGACTCCCGGCAGCACGCGGACCTCTACGTCTGTCGTTCGGCCCATTTCCACCAGGAGTTCGACGGATCTCTCCCCCACATGCGGGCTGCCTGGGACTGCATACACCACGCCGCCGGTCTCGCCTCTGTCGAAGGCATCGCGAGCGGCCTCCAGTATCTTCGCGGCCATGTCGCGGTACAGGGACTCGAAGTCGTCTGCGTCCTGGTACATCTCGTCGAGCGTTTCGTAGGACACGCCATGACCAGTCAACTCTGACACTGTCGGATGGACTGACGTCCGCAGTATGACCCGCGACGCTTCTTTCATCGCCTGCAAAGCTCTCAGAGTCAGATCTCCGGAGCTTCCGGGACCCAGGCCAACCACAGTGATCAGAGGTCGGTTGCGTTCAGTCAAAGGATCCACCTCCAAAGACACCTTTCGGCGACCGGTGTAAAGACTTATCCGTAAGGCAAGTTTGTCCTGCATCCGGATGAGGCAATGATCTGCTCCGTAACAGAGATCATGAGAAATCTTGAGAACAAAGGAGCTGGGTGGCAGAGATCAACCGCAATGACTCGTTAATTGATCAGTATTGGTCAGATCACTGTTTGTGCAGATCTGTATACGTGCTACAATATGAGTGAAAGTCAGAAATGGTCAAACTGCATACCAGTAATAACCGGTCAAACCCGGACGTGCCGCACGAAGCAGCTCGAAGCTGCGAGCCGTGCTTCAGATACTCAGATACCTATGAAGGAGGCTGTGACGATGAGATCGCTCGTTCCAAGAGGATTCTTCGACTCACTGTTTGACACTGACTGGACCCGAGACATCGGATGGCCCGACTTCTTCTCCAATACCGGCTTTGGCAGACAGTATCCGCTGGTAGACATAGAGGAACGCGATGACAAGTACGTCGTAACGGCGGACGTACCTGGATTCTCAAAAGACAACATGGAGGTCGAGATCGACCACAACGTGTTGTCCATCTCAGGCAGAGTCGACGATCGAACGGAGACTACGGACACGGAGCGCGGCTTCGTCCGACGCGAGAGACGGTATGGAGCCTTCCGCAGGTCATTCAGACTTCCTGAGGAGGTTGATCCTGACAAAATCAAGGCGTCCTTCAACAACGGAGTCCTGCAGATCGAAATCCCGAAGACCAATCACAGGCCATCCCGCAGGATCAAGATCTCGTGATATCGAGCGGGGTTGCTCCGGCCGGACACCGATGGATGGACGCACTACCGATACACGCGCATAGCTGAACTGGACGGGAGGACTCGGTCACGTTTGACGAGTCCTCCTGTCATTGTCTCAGTGGATCCCATACGTGTAGCCGCCCTGCGAGTAGGCGTCATACGCATACGTATCATACGCTCCAGGCGGCCACCAAGCAGTACCGGCCGTGACCACAACCGGCGTTCCGATGTTGACCAGAGAGTACAGCAGCTCGACGTCTTCGTTTCTCATCCTCACGCACCCGTTTGACACCGCCTGTCCAATCAGCCAAGGCTGATCAGTGCCGTGTATGCCGTGAGCCCTGTCTGTGAATCGCATCCAACGGGTGCCGAACACCCCTCCTGGGTTCATTGTCTTCTGAAGGATCGAGAACGTGCCGACTGGAGTCGGAGTCGATGGCTTGCCCACTGCAACCGGGAAGTCGTACAGAACGCTGCTGTTGCTGAGCAGTCTCAGCCGCCGTGCGACAGTGTCGATGTGTATCGTCTGGCCGTACTGCCTCCACTGCACTGACGGCCTGTAGGTAGCAGTCTCGGTCAATCCCCTCACCTCGTGCATGCTGGTTGCTACATTCTACGTCACGCGCAAAGCACCCGTACGGGCAGACAGCCGAACGCAGGTGCAGACAGACGGCGGCACGCCCGTTCGGAAAAAGGGCCTGACGCCAGCGCAGCCGCCGCACTGTCGTTGACACGGTCCACACGCGGTGTCATGATATAGCTGATTGGAGGGATGTGCATGTCGAGGAGAATCCTCCTGTCCAATGCAGTGGTAGTCACAATGGATGCGGAGAGGCGAGTCATACACACCGGCTCTATCGGCATTGACAACGACACTATCGCGTTCGTGTGCGAAACCGGAGCTGAACCGGTTGAGTGGCGCCACGTTGAGACTTGGGACCTTGCAGGCAGGGTGGTGATTCCGGGTCTGATCAACACGCATACGCATGCGGCCATGACGCTTCTCAGAGGCTACGCGGACGACATGGCACTGATGGAGTGGCTGGAGAAGAAGATCTGGCCGTTCGAAGCTCACTTGACGCCCGACGACGTGTACATAGGAGCGCTGGTTGCATGTGCTGAGATGATCCGAAGCGGGACCACTGTCTTTGCGGACATGTACTTCCACATGGAAGGCGTAGCCAAGGCTGTCGCCGAGTCGGGCATAAGGGCGTCGCTGTCCCGCGGCCTCATCGGCACCGCCGCGCAGGCAGGCGAAGACGACGAAGCCCTTCGCGAAGCCGTGCGCTTCTGCGAAAGGTGGCAAGGAGGAGCAAACGGCCGAATAACCACATGCCTCGCACCTCACGCTCCGTACACGTGCCCTCCTCCGTTTCTCGAGAAGGTCGTCGATGCAGCTTCCGCTCACGACCTGTCGATCCACACCCACATCAGCGAGACGAAGGACGAAATGGCTCAGATCGCCCGCACTTACGGCGGATCTCCTGTGAAGTACATGCTGAGGCACGGCGTATTCAAGCGGCCGACGCTTGCGGCTCATTGCGTCCACCTCGACGATGAGGACATCGACATCCTCGCTGACAACGCGGTGGCTGTCGCGCACAATCCGGGGAGCAACATGAAGCTGGCGAGCGGAGTGGCCCCGGTAACGCAGATGAGAGACCGTGGAGTCGCAGTGGGACTTGGAACAGACGGTGCGTCCAGCAACAACAACCTCGACATGATAGAAGAGGCAAGATTGGCTGCTCTGCTGCACAAGGCGGTGCTGTTCGACCCCACGGCGATCCCCGCAATGGACGCGCTCGCGATGGCGACGATTGATGGCGCCAAGGCGCTCAGAATGGACGATCTGGTAGGCTCGCTCGAGGCGGGAAAACAGGCAGATCTGGTGGTGTTGTCGACCCGGCGCCCTAACATGGCGCCGCTGTTCGACGCCGTGTCCAATATTGTGTACTCTTCGAATCCAGGCGACATCGAGCACGTACTCGTTCGCGGAGAGTTCGTTCTGCGCGACGGCAACATCGTCGCGTTCGACGAGAGCCGCGCAATTGAGGAATTTCGTTCCAGGGCCGAGCGGCTGGCACGAGAGGCGAAATCCTGATAACAGCCAAACGCGTGCTATGCAAAGGGCCAATTGCATCTATAAATCCGATGGCGGTCTCGAAGAATATAAACGGTGGCTTCGAAGATCAGTCCAAAGGAAGGTGCATCGATGTTTCTCGACTGGCTACGCGGACAGACAGGCGGAAAGCCTGCCAGATCGATGGATGAGAACCAAAGGAACACTGACCGCAGGCGAGACCGGCCTGAGCGTCGCGGCGATCTCTCCGAGGAATATTCGGAAGCGATCCTGGACGAAGACACGAGGCTCTACAGGCCGTCTAGATACGATTACGAGTTCGCAAGGTCAGTGTCGCCGGCCAGAAACGACACGGACAAGCGCAAGAGGACTACTACTCGTACCGCCACTGCGACTAGACGTACAGAGACCGGGGCAACCACCAGTCGAACGAGGGCCAGATCAAAGGCCAGCTCACATGATATCGGCGGCGGCGTTTTTGTCTCTCCGCTGCCTATAACCGCTGGCGACCGTGTGACACTCAAGTACAACGGTCTTCTGTCCAGGTCCGGTGCGACAAGGGTCTTTGCGCACGTCGGCTACGGCCGGCGGAACTGGGTGGGAGTCACTGACATGCCCATGACCAAGGAACCTGACGGAACCTGGACTGCGCAAATCCAGATCGACAGAGACCAAATGTCGCCCCTCAATGTGTGCTTCCGTGACTCGGCACACAACTGGGACAACAACTACGGCAACAACTGGAGCTTCGAGATACACTGACTCCAGCCGCAGGCGTATTAGCCCCGCCGATACTGAAGGTCGCGCCCCGGTTCGCCGCCGGGGCACATTTCGTGTTCGAGTCCAACATGTTTACATAGACCGCTTTGTGTGGTATACTGAGCACTAGCCAGACGATTTCGTTCTGCGAACACGGACAGCGCTGGCTGATCGCATATAGGCCGAACCGATGGGGAGTCGTCTAGTGGCAGGACGCCAGATTCTGGCTCTGGTAGCGAGGGTTCGAGTCCTTCCTCCCCAGCCACAAGAGCACCTCATAGGGCACACAATGTGTATCCCTATGAGGTGCTCTCTCGTTGTAAACCGTCCTGATTCTTGACTCACGCGCAAAGCGAATGAGGCTGTGTCCAGATGCCTGAACGAACCCGCTGCGCTTGCCGTCTGAGGCGGGCGCTACCGGCCGCCTGCGGGAATATGCTTCTCAAACCACGCGAGATTCCTGGATAGCACGTCGAACCTCAGCCTTGGTTCCATCACCACATGCCCGGAACGCGGATACAGGACCATTTCGACTGGCACACCCCGGGCCTTCAACGCGTTGTACAGCATCAGCCCCTGTGCGACGGGCACCCTGTAATCCTCCGTGCGGAAATCTCCGCCTCTGCCGCCAGAGCCCCGAACGTTCGGCCGGAACACTGCATACCCGTGTGCGGAGAACGCCGGGTATGTCAGCAGGCCGTCGATCTCCATGCCGTCTGATGACTTCCACCGGACGACCTCGGTCTTCCCGAGCGGCCGGTCAAGCAGAGCGTCGTTGAGGCCGGTAATCCTTTTCGGCTCCCAGTTGAAGGTCAAAATGGGCATCAGCACCCCATGTGTCGGCATCGTCCGAAGCGGCCGCCGCGGCCATCTGAGAAGGTGCGCCTGTGAGCCACAGCGAGAAGACCATCAGCGCAATCAGCGAAACGAGCAGCTTGTTGCGCATGGGCAAACCCCTTCCGTCTCTTCCATTTCTGGCTGGAGCCCAGGATCACACGACCCTGGGCTCTTGTCAGCTCAAGACACTCCTGACCAGGTGCTCTGTGCAAGGCACGCCTATCCAGTTGCTCTGTCCAGAGCAGGCGCAGACAGTTGCCGCGTCCAAGACAGGCTAAGTCACTCACTCGGAGAAGACGACAGGCATGCCTGTCCTGTTCGACTCAAATCCCGCCTCGAGGACTTGCATGACTCTGCGCACCTCATCCGGCTTGACTACCAACTCTGCTCCGTCTTCGATCACTGTCTTGAAGTTGCGGTAGAAGTCGAGCCAGTCAGTCTTCGGATCGGGAAGCGGCGATTGCCAGACCTCCACACTCCCCACCTTGCCGAACGTCCTTGTCGGGCCGGCTCCAGTGTCGACGAGAGGTCCGTTGCTGTGCACGGCTGCTTGTTTCAGAATCGTCAGTCTGCCTTCATCCATGAAGGTCTCTATGCGAAGCGTGCCTTGGTCGCCACCCACATACCATCTGGGCAGCGGCTGCAGGAACAACGTGCCGATCTCAACATACGCTACGAGGCCGTTCGCGAACTCCATCTGAAGCCTCACGTAGTCGTCGACGTCTGGGTTCATTACGCTGCGCAGGACGCAGAACACGCTCTTGAGCGGGGAATCGATCATCCAGAGTATCTGGTCGATCAGATGCACTCCCCAGTCCAGCAGCATGCCGCCGCCGTGGGCCTTCTCAGCTCGCCACCCGTGGATCTTCCCGTTGGGACCCTGAACGCGGGATTCGATGAGATAGGGCCGTCCGATCTCGCCCTCCTTCAGCGCGTTCATAACCTTTCGATAGTCTTTGTCCCAGCGACGATTCTGATGGACCGTAAAGACGACACCGTGCCGCTTTGCACCCGCAATCATCTCATCGAGCTGCGCCACGGACATAGCCACGGGCTTCTCGCATATCACGTGCTTCCCACAGGCTTCGCATGCCAGCGCCAGCTCCATGTGAACATCGTTCGGGGTTGCGATCACTACGGCGTCGATGTCGGGATCATTCAAGAATTCCTGCAGATGCAGGTAAGACCGAACGCCGTCAGCCTTCCCGGCCTCTACCCGCTTCGGATCTATGTCGTGGACGGCGACTACCTCCATTCCTTCGAGCGTCGAGATGTACCGCTTGTGCCATCCACCCATTCCGCCGTATCCAATGATGCCAAAACGAAGAGCCATCAAGCCTTCCCCTCTCTCTGGTGCAGCCTAAGTCCAGCTTGCACATGTGTTGTCGAAAGAGGCACACACGGTAGCTTGTCTACCGTCCAAGCCGATCAACCGGTGGCCCACCCTCTATCCCATAGACATTGTAATCCCGAACTACCTCGGTGTCTACAGGCTTCCCACTCATTAGCAGTGCTAGTGATCGAGCTTCCGACAAAGAAAAAGTGGCACAGCCTAAAGGCCATGCCCGCTCGATGCACGGTGAGAGTGTTAGAAGTAGTAGGGCTTTCCACTCTCTGCAGACTTGTAAATGCCCTCCAGTATCTCGGTGACGACCAGCGCCTGCTCAGGCTTTACGTAGACCTCAGTGTCGTTCTTGATAGCGTCTATCCACATACGAGCCTCGATATCGCCAGGGTTCTGGCTTATGCCTTCGTAGTAAGCCACTCCTCCTGACTTGAGCTCGACGGTCTTCGTGTAAAGGCGGCTGTTCTCCTCACCGTTGATCCTCAATCCGTCCAGCGTGTCCGCACCCGCCTCGGTCCCGCACAGGACAGTCATGGCCTCTCCGATTTGGAGTGTGTTGAGCGCCCAGCTCGACTCCAGAATCACTGTCGCACCATTCTTGAACGTGACGAACCCGAATGCCGAGTCTTCCACGGTGAACTTGGCAGGATCCCACGGTCCCCACGCGTTGGCCGCGTTCTTTCTCTTGCTCAGCTTGTGATAGGTCGTGCCGACTGCCATCACGGGCTCGTAGTTGTTCATCATGAAGAGGGTCAGATCCAGGGCATGAGTGCCAATGTCTATTAGCGGCCCGCCGCCCTGGCGTTCCTCATCAAGGAAGCTGCCCCAGGTCGGAACCGCTCTTCTGCGGATGGCAAGGGCCTTTGCGAAGTAGATCTCCCCAAGCACACCCGCGTCACACAGAGCCTTGAGGTGGAACGAGTCCGCACGGTATCGATTCTGATACCCGATCGTCAGCTTCTTGCCGCTCTTCTTCGCCGCGGCGACCATCTGGCGCGCTTCGGCCGCGGTCTTGGCCATCGGCTTCTCGCACATGACGTGCTTTCCTGCCTCGAGCGCAGCGACGGTCACAAACGAATGGGCGTCATTGGTTGCGCACACATGGACGATATCGATGTCGTCTCTCTCGACCAACTCCCTGTAGTCTGTGCAGACGAACGCGTCAGGAGTTCCGAATTTCTGCGCACCCTTCTCTGCTCTCTCTTTGACAAGATCGCAGAAAGCCACCATCTCAACTTCGGGTATCTTGGCCAGTGCGGGCATGTGCTTCCCGTTGGCGATCCCGCCGACTCCTACAATCCCGACCCGCAATTTCTTCACCTGGAATCAACCTCCATCCTACCGACGCCGGAGAGCTGTCCCGCTCGACCGGGTCTCGTGCTGTCAATGTACTCAGTCTTTGAGTTTCTCTCTGTGGTTGGCCTTCTCCTGCCATAGCAGCCCTAGAATCGTTGACTGAATCGGTTCAAGCCTGCCTCCGCAAGCTAGAATGCCCTGTTCTGGTATGCCTGCCACTTCTGCTCGAGGTCGTCAAGAATGAGAGTGCTCATGATGTAGTCGGCGTACTCCGAACCGGTCGCGCCTGTCGACCTGCCGGTCATCACCAGCCGCTTCTCGTACTGCCCACAGATATCGAGCGCCATGTGGAGCCGTTTCGCGCGCTCCTGCCATCCTATGTGATCGAGCAGCATCGCACCGGCTCTGATGATGCTGCTGGGATCAGCGTACTGAGCTCGGCCTTCCTTCACCATTCTCGGCGCGGATCCGTGGATCGCCTCAAACATGGCATAGCGCTTGCCGATGTTCGCACTCCCCGCTGTGCCGACGCCTCCCTGGAACTCGGCGGCTTCGTCGGTCAGGATGTCACCGTACAGATTGGGCAGGACGAACACCCGGAATTCTGTCCGCCTCGCCTTGTCAATCAGCTTGGCGGTCATTATGTCGATGTACCAGTCGTCAAACCGGATGTGCGGATACTCTGACGCTACTCTGTAGGCAACCTCCAGGAACTTGCCGTCCGTCGTCTTGATGACGTTCGCCTTCGTCACTGCTGTGACTCTGTCGATTCCGTTCCTGTCGGCATACTCGAACGCCAGCCTGACTATGCGCTCCGACCCCTGAGTGGTGATCACCTTGAAATCCACGGCCAGATCGTCAGTCACGTCTATGCCCAGGCTGCCGAGTATGTACGCGCCCTCTGTGTTCTCGCGGAAGAATATCCAGTCTATGCCCTCCGAAGGCACTCTCACGGGCCTAACGTTGGCGAACAGGTCGAGCTCGCGCCTCATGGCCACGTTCGCGCTCTCCACATTCGGATGCGGATCCAACTTGCTCGGGGTCGTCGTTGGCCCCTTCAGTATGACGTGGCACTTCCGCAGCTCAGCAAGAACGTCATCCGGGATCGCCTTGCGCTGAGCTATCCTGTTCTCAATCGTCAGCCCCTCGACCTTCCTGAACTCCACCTTGCCCGACTCTATCTCATCCACAAGCAGGAATTCGAGTATCCTCTGCGCCTCATGGGTTATCGCGGGGCCGATGCCGTCTCCTCCTACGACACCTATGATGATCTTCTCGAGCGATCTGTAGTCGATGAAGTCGCCCTGTTCCTTGATGTCCTCCACTCTCATGAGCTGCTGCTCGAGGATCTCTCCGAAATGCTGCTTCGCTCTTTCTATCTGTGCTCTGTAGTCTACCATGACTGCCTCCTTACTACACCGCTACACTGTACTTGGCACTGCACTGTACTTGAGGAACACGGCCTGACCGGCCGCCTGCTCACCGTAGTCAAATTAGACGAATGCCACGGGAATCCTCTAGCAAACGTCGGGGACACACCTTGCAGGCAGGGTGTGTCCCATGAGACTCGCTCCTCCCATCCGTAATCTGCAGCGACCCCGCAGCCAGACCGAGTCCATCGCTGAGGCGATCTCCGAGCCCAAGCCGACAGCTTCCTACCGTTTCTGTCTGTCTACTCCCCGGCTGTAATTCCCCACCCGAAGATCCGGGTATCTGCTCTCCAACTCATCGATCAGCGCGGAGATCCCCATCGCCGCCTCCTGCGGCCAGCCCATGTATTCATAGAAGACGTCCGGGTCGATATTGAGATTTCGAAGTTGCACCATGCCGATCGGCAGCTCGTCGAGAAGCGCGAATAACGCCTCCGCCTCAGCCTCTTGGTCTGTAAACCCGGGCATCGTCAGAAGGTTGATGGACACATGCAGGCCCGACTTGCACGCATACTCGATGCTCTTTAGGACATCTGACAGCGAGTAGCCGGACGGCCTGTGGTACCGGTTGTAGGAATCGTTACGTGCCGAGAGCAGCGACACGCGAATCGAATCGAGGCCCGCATCACAGAGCTTCGCAAGAACCTCCGGACGGCTCGCGTTGGTGTTGATGTTCACAGTCCCTAGGGATGTTCTGCTGCGGATCCTCGCAACAGCCTCCACCAAATCGTGCCCGCGAAGGAGCGGCTCTCCCTCGCATCCCTGGCCGAAGCTGATGATCGGATCTTCAGCGTTCTCGAGGTGGTAGACTCCGACCTCCACAATCTCGTCGATGCTGGGAGAGAACTCTATTCGGCTCTGAGGGGCCGGGCAGCAACCCGACTCCTGAAGCGAAATGCACCCGATGCAGCCCGCGTTGCACGCAGGAGAGACCGGGATTCCTGCCTCCCATCTGGAGTAGAACAAGTTCTGCGCAGTCAGGCAATGGTACTCGATTGAGCAGCGGCCGAGCTGGCGCACGATTCGGTTCTCCCCAAACCGGCCTGTGAGGTTCTCGATCATTGCGGGCAGGCTGTCGGAGTTGAAGAGCTCCGGGTTCCACCTGTGTGGATCGTCGGTTTGGCGGGCTGCCACGAGGAGCTGCCCCCGCCGACTGGCGACTGCGGTGTAGCCGAACAGCGGCAGGGCCCGGCCCCCGCCAGGGCGCCAGGCCGGCAGCAGCAGACGGGTGAATCCTGCAGGAAGTATCGCGGCGACCGGAAACAACCGCTCGCGTCCATTATGCGGGTGTATCTCCTCCGCGTCGCCCGACTTCGGATCAAGGGCGATCGGTATCTTGCCGGCTGCATAGAACAGGTCAGCGCCTGCGGGCAGAGGAATGAGATCTCCGGGAGCTATCTCCCAGACTTCGGATCCGCTGCGCCCCAATGCATGAAGCCGCTCGACTACATGCAGAGCGCCGGAGGAGTCGGAAACGACCGCACAGATCGAATCAGCACTTGAGTGGGACATCGGGCATCTCTCAGTATTCCATGTCGCGCATCTTGGAACGGACGTTTTCCGCGAAATCGGATTCCGTCACGAGCTTGATGAGCTCGAGGTTGTTGCGCGTGCCTCTCAGCCTGTCGATGAGCAGCTCGGTGGTCTCGGCGACTCCCATCGAACTCATGGCCTTTCTCAAGATCCACGCGCATTCGAGCTCCTCCTGAGTGAACAGGAGCTCCTCTTTGCGGGTGCCCGACCGGTTGATGTCTATTGCAGGGAATATCCGCCTTTCCGCCAGTTTTCTGTCCAGGTGGATTTCCATGTTGCCGGTGCCTTTGAACTCCTCGTAGATCACTTCGTCCATCCTGCTTCCGGTCTCGACCAGCGCCGTCGCGATGATCGTCATGCTTCCGCCCTCTTCGATATTGCGGGCCGCTCCGAAGAACCTCTTCGGATTGTGCAGCGCAGCAGGATCGACGCCGCCGGACAGCGTGCGGCCACTGGGAGGCTCCTCGAGGTTATAGGCTCTTGCCAGGCGCGTGATGCTGTCGAGGAGGATGACCACGTGCCGCTTGTGCTCTGTCAGACGCTTCGCCCTCTCGAGAACCATCTCCGCGACTCGGATGTGGTTGCTCGCAGGCTGGTCAAAGGTCGAGCTGACCACCAGGCCCTTGACGGATCTCTGCATGTCCGTGACCTCTTCAGGCCGCTCGTCGACCAGGAGAACGATGAGATCGATGTCTGGGTAGTTGGTGGTCAGGGAGTTGGCGATTCGCTTCAGGATGGTCGTCTTTCCTGCCTTCGGAGGCGAAACGATGAGTCCCCGCTGGCCACGGCCGAGAGGGCAGAGTATGTCGATCAGCCGCATGGTCACTTCTTCGGGGGTCGTCTCAAGCCTCAGGCGTTCATCGGGATAGAGAGGGGTAAGATCTTCAAAGTGCATCCTCTGTCCGGCGATCTCAGGGTCAGTCTCGTTGATGGCCTCTACCCTCAGCAGGGCGAAGTACTTCTCGCCTTCTTTCGGAGGGCGGACCTGACCCGAAACCACATCGCCCTTTCGCATGTTGAACCGCCGGATCTGCGAAGGCGACACGTAGATGTCATCCGGACTCGGTGTCATTCCCCCCACCCTGAGGAATCCAAAGCCGTCGGGCAGCACCTCGAGCACGCCTTCGGCGAACAGGAGTCCCTCCTTCTCCATGTTCACCTTCAAGATCTCCAGGATCAGGTCTTTCTTGCGCATCTTGCTCGATCCCACGATCCGGAGTTCTTTAGCGATCGCCTGAAGCTCGGCAACGCTGTTCCGCTCCAAGTCAGCAATATTCATCTGATCAACCTTCCCATCGTGAAATGCAGAATGAAGACGGAGTCAGACATCAAGTCTGAACCCGAGGGAGTCTTGGCTTAGTATGTGCAAGGGATCTGCGCCCAAAGGGAAACCCAAGATCGAAGGGATCATGGTCTATACGAACACCAACCCATAGAAGCAGGATGAGGAAGGAAGTCCTGAACCCAGCGCCAGCCTTACCTGTGGGCCACTAGTCGAAGTGCCGCTTGTTCTGATGAGCTCCCGGGCCCTGCCTGAACTTGCGTGAATCGACACAGCTGAATCCGTTCTCACTGAGCTCGATGCAGTCAATCCCTCTCATTACCTCAAGGTCGTTCTCGTTTTCGGCGTAGACGATACACAGACTGCCGCATTCCTGGCAGCTCAGCTCGACTCTGTCCCCAAACACCTCGACTCGGGGTTCGTCGTTGCCGCACTGACAGTACACGTCTCCCCTGTCTGTGAGACTTCTGACCCTGTTGAGGATCTCTGCCATGATCTTGGGGTTGACGAAGAAATCGTCTCGTGCGTCCTCAAACACTGACAGCTCCGAGGGCAGCTGTCCGTCAAGGCTTTCTACTACGTCGCTGACCTCGCCCGGTCCACATAAGTAAGAGACATCCATCCCTGAGTTCACGCACTGGCAAACAAAGACCGGACTGCGCCAGAAGTCCGAAAACGAGGCGCTCCAGATGTGGTCAGAGTCGCACGCCAGACAGTGCATTCGAATGTAGTAACTGCGGTGCCTGAATGAGTAGATTGATGCCTTGGGGTATCCACACGAGCATAGTATTGCTGTATTCTGGCGTCCTGAGAAGTCAAAGACGGACACAGGATGCATCTCAAGCCTGGCGCATCTGGGGCAACGAGAGATATGAATCCTCTGGCCAATAACCGACAAAACGCTCATCCCCTACGGTTGTCAGATTGGCTGACCAAAAGCAGGCTCCGTCCAGATGCGCATCCAGGACCGCGCTTAGCAGAAACATCTCTCTAGCTCAGCCGGTATCCCCTCGTGCTGCGGTCTCATTCATTGAGCTACACAGGCGATGTCTGCCATTGCGCATTATTCTGCATAGCGTGAGAAACTCCTTCATGCCTTTGTAGCGATTTTGAGCTACTGAACCAGCTTGGCGAGTTGCACCCCTGTGTAGTAATGACGGAGGATCTCTTGGTAGTCATATCCGTTCTCGGCCATTCTGTCCGCTCCGTACTGAGACATCCCCACGCCGTGGCCGTATCCGATCGTCGTGACTATCAGTCTGTCTGGGAGGGTGTCGACGGTGAACCGCGCAGACGGAAGGCCGAGTCTCTGCCTCACTTCGGATCCGAGGAACAGGCTGTCGCCCAACCTGACCAGCCGCACATGGCCGTTCTCAGACTGGTCCACGATCTCGACGCTCTCTGGGGATATGTTGCCCTGTTCGACCACCTTTATTTCGTGCCCGTCGATGACCTCGACGGTTTCTCTCTTCTCCACCAGGTCGATGCCCAACAGCCGCTCGATATCCGCCACGGTGAAGCTGAAGGTGTCTCTATAGTGGGGCGATCCTTTCTCGTAGGCCGTTGTCACGGACCTGAGATACGGGACGCTCACGGTCCACACGTCCTCGGAGTTCTCGGTCACGCCTCCGCTGTTCGCGTGATATACCGGGTCGATTGCGCGGCCCTCGTAAGTAAGTATGATGCCGCCGGTCGCCTCGACGGCTTCCGATACCTTCCGTCTATAGACCAGGTAGTCCAGGTAACCCCACTTGCGAGTCAATTCGTCGTCCGAAAGCCAGCCCTGGCAGTGAGTCGGATCCGTGCACACGTCGGCCTCCGGGTGCCGGTCACAGCCTCTCCCGCCCAAGCTCCTCATCCGTCCTACCACATACGTGCGTGCCGCAACCGCCTGGGCCTTCAGGCTCTCGACGTTGAAGCTCGCGGGCATCTCGGCAGCGACGACCCCGCGGACATACTCCTCCAGGCTCATTCTGCCCAGAGAAGAAGTACCGTGCAGGTATACGGCTACTTCAGTCACCGTAAGGTCTGGTCCGTGCGGAAGCAAATGCCAGAGCTGCACGACAGCGAGCGGAATCCCTATTGTCGCTGCGAGGTACAGCAATGCCAGCCACGCTATCGTCCGTCTCAAGTGCTACTGCCCCCCTCCAGCGGCCTCTGAAGGGCACGTCTACACGCGCGATATCTATATGCCGCAGAGAGGAGGTGATAGAACCGGGAAACTACCAGATTCCCGGGTCGAACGGTTCCGGAGGCTGCGATGACAAGTTGAAGGTGTACGCTATTGCGTCTGCGATGCGGCGAGACGCCTGCCCATCGCCATACGGATTGATCGCCGTAGCCATGCGGGCATACTCGTTCGCATCATCGAGCAACTGGCGGGCGCATTCCAGAATGCCCCCATATTCGACTCCTGCCAGGCGAAGGGTGCCGGCTTCGAGTCCTTCAGGGCGCTCAGTCACACTCCTGAGAACCAGCACAGGTTTGCCGAGAGCGGGAGCCTCTTCCTGCAGGCCGCCGGAGTCGGTCATTACAAGGTAGCTGGACTTGATCAGGTGCACCATAGTTCTGTAATCCACTGGATCCAGCAACACAACTCGGTCATGGTTCGAGAGGACGCTGCGGACGGCGGTTCTGACTTCCGGATTCCTGTGGACTGGGAACACGACCAGCAAGTCTTCATACTCGTCGACTATCTGGCCAATCGCTCTACAGATCTCCAGCATGGGGCGGCCCAAGTTCTCCCGTCTGTGGACCTCTACCAGAATCACCCTGTGGCCGTCCAGGCGGCTCCAGTCCGCCTCTCCCATTGTCGGCGGCCGGTCTGTCAGCGCGGTCCTGAGAAGCGCATCTATCACGGTGTTTCCCGTGACAAATATGCCGCTGGGGTCTATGCCTTCCGCCTCCAAGTTCTTTCGCTGCCGGGCGGTGGGAGCGAAGTGCAGGTCTGCAAGTGCAGCTGTGAGCTTGCGGTTCATCTCCTCCGGAAACGGATTGTACTTGTCCTGGCTCCTTAGGCCCGCTTCGACGTGCCCGAGCTTCACCTGCGCATAGAAGCTGGCGAGACTGGCGGCAAGCGTCGTCGACGTGTCGCCGTGAACCAGCACCAGATCCGGACTGATCTCCGCAAACACAGACTCGAGTCCGGTCAGAGCCCTCGTGAGGATGCCAGTGAGGCTCTGGCGTTCTCTCATTATGCCCAAATCGTATTCGGGTGCTATGGAGAAGATGTCGAGTACTTGGTCCAGCATCTCGCGGTGTTGTGCAGTCACGATAACATGCAGCTCGAACAGATCAGGCCGGAGAGACAGTTCTGAGACAAGCGGCGCCATTTTGACAGCCTCCGGCCTGGTGCCGAACACCGCGGCTATGCGCACCCTTTCGCGCTCGAGCAAGCTGTTGCACCTCCAGTATTCGCAGTACTCCGACAGTCGCTAGAACTGCTTCGGGGTTCGCTGCCCTCCTGCATCGCTCGAACGGACAGCATAGATGCCGCGGGCGAGGGTTATCAGGCCGATGGCCGCGGCGACCGCGAGAACCAGGAACGGGCTGCGGGAGAGAACCAGCGCTCCGACAGCCAGCAGCAGGCTGATCTTGTACATGTAACCTGCCGCCTGCTTCTGGTCGAGGCCCAGGTCGAGAAGGCGATGATGCAGGTGACGGTTGTCAGCCTTGTAGAACGGCGCTCCATGGCTGATACGGCCCGCTATCACATATGCGGTGTCCAGTATCGGCAGGGCCAGTGCAGCCGCGGGGATTCCAAGCGCAAGCGTCGTGGCTCCCTTGACGGCGCCTATCACCGAGATGCCGGCTATGGTGTACCCCAGGAAAAGAGCTCCTGCATCGCCCAGGAAGACTGTTGCCGGGTGCAGGTTGTACCGCAAGAACCCGAATGCACTGCCTGCGAGGATGACTGCAAGCGGTGCGACGTACGGCTGGCGGTTCATAACTGCAACGGAAAAGACCGTCAGGCACGCTATTCCCGAGATGCCCGCGGCCAGACCGTCTATTCCGTCCATGAAATTGACCACATTGGTGAGAGCCACCATCCACAGGATGGTCAGCGGTATCGCAAAGTGAGACAGATAGATCATGCCGCCGAAAGGATTGGTCAGGAATTCGATCCGGCCTCCGAACCCAACAAGAACGAGGGAAGCAGCGATCTGTCCGAGCAGTTTCTGCCATGCCTTAAGGCCTACGACATCGTCGACGATCCCCAGCAGAAGGATGACAAAACCGCCGGCCAGGAGGCCTACGACAGGGCTGCTCAAGCGGCAGAATGCTACGACGGGCACGGTAAACCCAGCCCACACAGCCACTCCACCCAGCAGGGGTGTGGGATATCGATGCACGCGTCTCTCCCCGGGACAGTCCAGAACGGCCCACCGGCACGCCAGAGCCCTTGCTACAGGGGTGAGCAGTAATGAGACCCCTAGTCCAGTCACAAACATCAGCAGGTACTGCGACACAGTGTCACCCCCCTCTTTGAGGCAAACACCCAGCTAAAACCCTATTTCCATTCTAGCTCACGCGCCGGCTGGGGTCAATCCGAGACTGTGAGCACTTCTATACCTGCCTCGTTGAGCATGTCCATTGCCAGAGGGTCCGGGTAGTCACCGCGATAGACGATTCGCACTATTCCGGCGTTGATTGCCATTTTGGCACAGACAACGCAGGGCTGATGTGTGCAGTACAGGGTGGCGCCCTTGAGCTTCACTCCATGAAGGGCTGCCTGAATGATGACGTTCTGCTCGGCATGGAGTCCCCTGCAGAGTTCGTGCCGCTCACCCGAGGGAATGCCCTGCTTGCTGCGGATGCAGCCGACGTCTTCGCAGTGAGCGACCCCGGTCGGCGCACCGTTGTACCCCGTAGCCAAAATCCGCCGGTCCAGCACGGCGACAGCTCCCACATGACGCCTGACACAGGTGGACCTCTCGGAGATCACCCGAGCCATCTTCATGAAGTAAGTGTCCCAATCCGGTCTTTTCCTGACAGATCCTTCAACCTGCGCCTGCTCCATGCCGGTTCTCCTCATCACTTGGTGCCAAAGAGACGGTCGCCCGCGTCGCCGAGCCCGGGGACTATGTATCCGTGGGAATTGAGGCACTCGTCGACAGCAGCCACATAGATGTCCACATCAGGATGTCGCTCCTGCACGGTGCGAATGCCTTCAGGAGCCGCTATGAGACACATCAACCGTATCTTCTTTCCGCCCCGTTCCTTGATCGCCTGAATGCCCGCTGCAGCCGAACCTCCCGTGGCCAGCATGGGGTCGACCAGCACGATTTCGCGGTGGGCCAGGTCTACTGGCAGCTTGCAGTAGTACTCGACCGGCTGGAGAGTTTCCGGATCACGGTATATCCCGATGTACCCTACCTTTGCGTTCGGAATCAGCTTCAATATTCCGTCTATCATTCCGAGGCCGGCTCTGAGTATTGCGACTACTCCGACATCTTGTCCCGATATGATCTTCGTCTTGCACGGACCGATCGGGGTTATTACCTCAGTGTCCTCAAGCTTCAGGTCCCTGGTGACCTCATATGCCATCAGCGTCGCCACTTCGTCGACTAGTTCCCTGAAGTCCTTTGAGTTGGTGTTTCTATCCCTTATGAAAGTTAGTTTGTGCTGGATCAACGGGTGGTCGATGATGCAGACTTTCGACATTCGTATCCCCCTAACAGCTTAGAATCGCAGCAACCGGGACAACCCTCTGTCATGTTCTATGCGCCGGGAGGGATTCCTCCTGGACTGCGGATGCCTGAATCAGGCCTGCTTGTCCGCGGCGAGCATGGCAACGAGGCTGTCGAGCGACGACTCTATCTCAGCTAGGGTCCTTCTATAAGCTGCGACATCGCCGCCAAATGGATCGACGATGTCCAACCTGTGAAGCTTGTCCTCTAACATAGATATGCTCTCTTGCTCGTCGTCTATGCATGAATCGAACCGCTGATGCAACTCCTCGATTTCTCGCTCCGTCTCTCGCAGCTGCTCACGGAGTGCTGCGCGCCTTCGGTTCAGCTCCTCCAGCCTGTTGCCGTACATCTGCGAGAAGGACTGTTTCTTCCTTTCAATCCTTTCCTGCAGCTCGGACAATTCTGCAGTGATCTCGTCCAAGGACAGGTCTTTCGAGACGTACTCTTTCAGGGTGAAAACCTTCCCTTGAGCCTCCGGGAAACGGTCCAGTACGGTTCTCTTGTGAGTCAGTGTCATGACAAGAATGAGGTCTGCGTCATTCACCATTTCCCTCGACACGCTCTTGGCGCGGTGAGAGCCGATGTCGATCCCCTTCTCCTTCATGACTCTGATCGCCTCATCGGAAGCGGGAGAACCGTCGAAGGCGCTCAGGCCGGCAGATGTCACGCAGAAGCGGTCTCGTCCACCAAGAGTATGCTCCAGCTTATGCTTGAGTATACCTTCGGCCATACTGCTTCTGCAGGTATTTCCAGTGCATACCAATAGAATCTTCCTCGGGCGCCGATCCGCCAAACTACCACCCCCAAGTACTTGTTAGCTTCGGTTCACCGGTCCGAGCGGCACCGCACGATGTTGTTCCCTGCCGCCTGGCGCAGTCTGTTCATCACAGCCAGGCCGACTCCGCTTTCCTCTATCCCTTCTACCAGGATGACATCCACGCCCTTCCGGTCGAGGGCCCGCAGTGCGGAGAAGACACGGGCTGCGACAGAGCTTGGGTCCGACGCCGACCCCATCTCCTCTGCCCTGAATCGCGAGCCGACAGTATCTTTCAGGCGGGCTATGCTCTCACTCAGCGCGGCCACGCCGACGGTCTTTCCCTCAGATGTCAGTCTGACAACCTCGTTTCCGAGCGCCGATGCGCGGGCGTCGGGCCCGCCTTCGAACAGCACCACAGGAGCACGCGGACGGTAATGCTCGTATCTGTCAACGGGCGCGTGCCCGCCACTTGAACCAGCGGATTCAGCATCGACGGCACGAGCGCTGCCGGCAGAGCGTCTTACCGCGACTGGTCCAATCACGGACTCGAGGGCCTCTACGGGCACTGCCCCTGGTCTCAGCACCATCGGCTGCTCCCCTGTGACGTCAATGACGGTCGATTCAATTCCAACCGGGCAGTTGCCTCCATCTATAATGCAGTCCACTTTGCCACCCAGGTCCTCGATCACGTCTTCGAGACAGGTGGGGCTCAGCCGGCCGGAGATGTTTGCGCTCGGCGCTGCCACAGGCACCCCACAGGCCGAAAGGAACTCGAGCGCAATCGGATGCCCGGGCATTCTGACGCCGACCTTGTCAAGCCCTGCTGTGACTTCGCGCGGCACCGATTCGCTCTTCTGCAGAATGATCGCGAGAGGTCCCGGCCAGAACCTGTCGACAAGCCGCCTTGCCACACCAGGCACCGAAGCTGCGACCGCGTCGAGCTGCTCCACCTTTGATATATGAAGCAAGAGCGGGTTATCCGGCGGACGCCCCTTCACAGCAAAGACCTTAAGCACAGCCCGTGGGTTCGTGCCGTCTGCGCCGAGGCCGTACACGGTCTCTGTCGGGAAAACCACGAGCCCGCCGTCGCGGAGTATGCCAGCGGCTTTTCTGATGCCATCGGCGTCCAGCCGTTCCTGCTCCGCCTTGATTACGATCGTCTGCATGCCGTAACCACTCGATCCAGTCCAGAGAAATCCCGTGAAACAGAGATATCCTCATACATCCCTGTTTCCTTCAGCATAGACATCACTTGCGCGGCTTGCGAAGCGCCGATCTCCATGGCCAGCAGCCCGCCGGGCTGAAGATAGCCAAACGAGTAATCCGCCAAGATTCTGTAGAAGCGCAGACCGTCCTTTCCGCCGTCCAAAGCGACCAGCGGCTCCGACCGGGCCACATCCGGGTGAAGCGACCGGAGATCCTCTTCAGACAAGTAAGGGGGGTTGGAGACCACCACATTGAACTTCCCCCCGAGCTTGTCCACAGGGAGCCGGTCGAACATGTCGCTTCTGACGCAGTGGAAACGGTCGCTCACGCCGTGCGCTGCGGCATTGGCCTGGGCCGTTCTCAGAGCCGGAAGGCTGACGTCCGCAGCCACAATCGTCGCCTGGTCGAATGCAACTGCAAGCGAGATTCCTATCGCCCCGCATCCCGTGCACATATCCAGGATCGCAGAGCTACTTTGGTCGAACCCGTGCGCCTTGAGGTAGTCGCTTACAGCCTCGACCAAATGCTCAGTCTCAGGCCGCGGGATGAGGACGTTCTCGTTCACTGAAAACTGGAGTCCCATAAACTCCTTGTATCCGACCAGATACGCGACCGGGACATTGCGGAGGCGCCGTGCGACCAGCCGACGGTACGAATCGATCTCTTCGGAGTTGAGGGGCCTGGAGTAATCGACATAGAGATCTATTCGCCTCACGTTGAGCACGTGAGCCAGCAGCACTTCCGCGTCAAGCCTCGGACTCTGTATCCCGCGGGCTCGAAACAGCTCTCCGGTGGCAGCCAGTATCTCCCCCACAGTCATCAGGCCCACTCGCGCATCACCTACTGAGATGCTGCAGTCTGGGCAGACTCAGCCAGCCTTGCGGCCTCATCGGCCGCTGCCAGGGCGTCTATCATCTCGTCGAGGTCTCCCTCCAAGAAGCTATTCAGCTTGTACAGAGTCAACCCTATGCGGTGGTCAGTGACTCTGCCCTGAGGGAAGTTGTACGTTCGAATCCGCTCACTGCGGTCTCCACTGCCGACCTGTGAGCGGCGCTCATTCGCCATCGACGCGCGCTGCTCCTCAGCCTTCTGCTCCAGCAGCCGCGATCTTAGTATCCTCATAGCCTTTGCCTTGTTCTTGAGCTGCGATTTCTCATCCTGACAGGTGACTACCATTCCGGTGGGCAGGTGGGTTATGCGGACCGCAGAGTCTGTGGTGTTGACGCTCTGGCCCCCGTGGCCGGACGATCTATACACGTCCACCCGCAGGTCGTCAGGATCGATTTCGATGTCGATCTCCTCAGCTTCCGGAAGGACGGCTACAGTAGCTGCAGACGTATGGATTCTGCCGCTGGCCTCCGTCTCCGGCACTCTCTGCACCCGGTGCACTCCTTTTTCGTACTTCAGGCGGCTGTAAGCGCCCGACCCTTCGATCGTGAAGATGATCTCCTTGAACCCGCCGATCCCCGTGGGATTCTGGCTCATGAGTTCTACGCTCCACCCGTTGCGTTCGGCGAATCGGCAGTACATCCTGAACAAATCCCCGGCAAAGAGTGCGGCTTCTTCTCCTCCAGTCCCTGCCCTGATCTCCATCACGACGTTCTTTGCATCGTTGGGATCCCTGGGCATGAGTATCGACTTGAGGGTGCGCTCAAGCTCTTCCCTCTCCTCGTTCAGGCTCTCGAGCTCCGCCTCAGCCAGCTCAATCAGCTCGGAGTCTGCTGGGTCGCTCTTGGCGTTGCCATTGCCCTCGAGTTCGCGGAGGATAGACCGCGCATCGTCGATTTCGGAGAGTACCTCCTTGTACCGCCGATAGACGCGCACAGTCTCCTCCAGCTCCGCGTGGGCCTTGGCCACCCTCTGCAGCTTCCCCTGGTCTGTGACCACATCAGGGTCGGCCAGCTGGCGCCCGAGTTCTTCGTACTTCTCCTCGAGTTTCTGCAGTTGCTCTAGCATCTGTCAGGCACTTCCCCATCTGGCTACAGGCGTCAGATTCTCGTTGTCGCTGTCTAGTACAGCTGTCAGAGCCCGCACAGCGACTTCCAGTTGGTCGTCGTCAGGCTCACGTGTAGTCAGCTTCTGGAGCATCAGTCCAGGATAGCTCAGCCATCCGATGTACCTTGAGAGCTTCGGGTTCGCAGCCGCCTTCATCACTTCATACGACACTCCGGCCACTAGAGGCAGAAGCAGGACCCGCGTGCAGATCCGCATCAGGAGCGTCTGCTTGCCGAGCGCCGAGAAAATCAGCACACTGATGACCATCACTATCAAGAGGAAGTTGGTCCCGCATCTCGGGTGAAGCGGGCTGTACTCCCGGGAGTTCTCCACTGTGATCTCCCGGTTGTTCTCGTGCGCGTGGATCACCTTGTGCTCCGCGCCGTGATACTCGAACACCCGCTGTATGTCCTTCAGCCTGGATATTCCTACGATGTAGGCCAGGAAGATGACGACCCTGAGCACTCCCTCAACCAGATTGGGCAAGACGACGCGTGCTTCGGTCAGCCTCTGAAACCAGTGTGCAGCAAGGTTCGGCAGGACTATGAAAAGCAACACAAACAGCCCGAAAGCCAGGGCTAGCGTGCCCGCCAGCTCCAGCGGAGAAAACTCCTCTTCTTCGTCGACAACCTGGTTTGCAGAGTACATGAGCGCCTGCATCCCGATTACCAGCGACTCTATGAGCATGACGACGCCCCGAAGGAACGGCAGTCTAAGCAGCCTGAACCGCCGGGAAAGGCCGCCGACGGGTCGGATGTCGACCACTATCTGGCTGCTAGGCCTGCGGACTGCGATCGCAAGCGAGCGGCGCCCGCGCATCATCACGCCCTCGATCACCGCCTGGCCCCCGTATTGAAAACGGTTGTTCATTAATAACTCCTCCAGACAAGGGTAGTCTGGACGCCTCAGAAAAAAACAGAGCCACCTGAGGCTCTGCCGTCAGGACCCACTCCGGCCGCGGCCGTCGCCGCCACGGAATCCCGGCGAAGGTCCCTAGATCACACAACAGCTACAGGTTGTGCTTCTTCTTGAACTTCTCGATCCTTCCACCGGTGACAGTGGCAGTGCGTCTGCCCGTGTAGAAGGGATGGCACTTGGAGCACACTTCAACCCTGAGGTCCTTGGCAGTGGAACCGGTCTCGAACTGCTCCCCGCACGCGCAGGTCACAGTCGTCTTGTTGAACTCCGGATGAATGTCTTTCTTCACTCTCGCTCACCTCATATCAGCTCGCGGCCTTGTCGCAGAGACTACCAACAGCCGCTTTAGCAGCAAAAAGCTCAACGTCTGGACACCAACCGCTTCATTATAGCACACGCCCCCGCGCCGCGCAACACACGTCGACGCAGGGCCTGAAGCGCGCCAGCAGATGCGCCGCACTCCGCCGTCAAGGGCGCACTTACGGGTATATCCGATAGAGCATCCGTGGGAACGGCGACGTTTCCCTCACGTGGTCGAGTCCGCAGATCCAGGCCACGAGTCTCTCTATCCCCAGACCGAATCCAGAGTGCGGCACGGACCCGTAGTCGCGGAGGTCCACGTACCATCGGTACGCTTCGTCAGGCAGCTTGTGCTCCTCCAGCCTGCGCCTGATCAGCTCAGGATCGTCAATCCTCTGACCACCTCCGATGACCTCGCCGTACCCCTCAGGTGCGAGCAAGTCGGCACACAGCACGACTTCTGGGTTAGCAGGGTCAGGCTTCATGTAGAAGGCCTTGGAGCGGGTCGGATACCTGGTGACAAACACCGGCCGGTCGAACTCATTGGCGAGTATGGTCTCATCTCCGCCGCCGAAGTCATCGCCCCACGCGAGCTCGACACCGTGCTTCTTCAGTATCTCAAGCGCGTCGGAGTAAGTGATGCGCGGGAACGGCGGCAGCACCTTCTCGAGGGGCGAGACATCCCGCTCGAGCGTCTTCAGTTCAGGCTTCCTGTTCTTCAGGACCTGCGAGACGACGTATGAAACCATCTCTTCCTGGATGCACAGACTCTCGTCGAGCTCTACAAAAGCCATCTCCGGCTCCACCATCCAGAACTCCATCAGGTGGCGTCGCGTCTTGGACTTCTCCGCTCTGAAAACCGGGCCGAAGCAATACACCTTCCCAAAGGCCATTGCTGCAGCCTCCATGTACAGCTGACCGCTCTGGGTCAGATATGCCTTGTCGCCGAAGTAATCGGTCTCAAAGAGCGTCGTGGTCCCTTCGCACGCCGAAGGAGTAAGCACCGGTGCGTCGATGAGCAAGAAGCCGTTGTTGTCGAGGAACTCGCGGCACGCTCTTATGACTTCCGCTCTGACCCGCATCACCGCATGCTGCCGCGGGGTCCGCAGCCACAGGTGGCGGTACTGCATCAGGAAATCCACGCCGTGCTCCTTCAGACTAATCGGGTACTCACCGGCAAACTGAAAGACCGCTGCACGCGACACGAGAAGCTCGTAGCCGCCCGGCGCGCGCTCGTCTTTGCGGACCAGCCCCTCCACCTCAAGAGACGACTCCTGCGTAACTCCCTTGAGGAGTTCGAACGTCTCTTCGCCGACATCCGCCAGAGAAGCCACGGCCTGCATAAAGCCGGTACCGTCCCGGACTATCAGGAAGTGAATCTTGCCGCTGCCGCGTTTGTTGAACAGCCAGCCCTTTACACGCACCTGCTGGTTAACGTGTTTGGACATGTCTTGGATGTACACGCGCTCCATGTGCTACCCCTCCACGACCGGCCAATGGGGGTCCTGGACGGACCAGTGAGACCTAATAGAGGCTTCCCGTCCAGACCACCTGAATGCTCAAAGTAACTGACTTGATGTATCTCGACGAGAAGACGGAGCCTCTGTCGACCACTTCGATGTCCTCGATCGTAGTGAGGACCCTGAACGGTCCAACGTTTTTCGAAATCGTCCTCCCCCTGTCCGAGGACTGTGCCGTATCAGCAAGCAGCAGGAAGACCTGCTGTGCGGTCCCTCCGGGCAACACAGTGAGAAGCCCTTCCACCTGGTAGAGCTTTGAGTCAAAGGTCTCCTTCGGACGGACCTGTATCGTGCCGGAATAACCCATGTCGGCCGGGAAGTTCCGAGTGGCTCCATCTCTCTCTCTCGTGACGACAAGTCTCCAAGGGCCGAAAACGACCCTCTCGACAGGCAACAGAGTTCCGAGCATCGTGAGCGGGTAGCTCTTGTACTCGGTCACCATCGCGCGGACCCCGACCGTCTCGACGACTGTGCGGTAACCTTCCTTGACCAGGGTCACCTCATGGTACCCGGCAACGAGGTCACGCACGGTGCAGGGCGTAGTTCCGACGTGCCTGCCGTCGACAAACGCCAGCGCTCCCTGAGGCGAAGTCGAGATGCTGAGATTGCCGAGCCTTGAGTAGTACGGATCCTGAACGGTAAACGACGCGATCTTTGCGGCGTACGCTCCACGGTGGTTAGTCAGCTCGGCAAACTCCAGCCGGCGCAGGAACTCGTCGGCTGTGCTGGTGAGCGGCCTGCCAGCTTCGGCCAGTTCGCGGGCCCGCTTGATCCAGTACGACTCCGGATTGATCGGCCACAGAGTCGCCACTGCGACCAGGTACTCAGTCCCTACAGTATCGGCAGTGATTCGGTAGTTGCCGCGGGGCAGGCGCAGGGTCTGGCCCTTCCTGATGAAGTTGTCCTGCTCCCGTGAGCTCGGTATCAACGGGTAGACCTCGCCCCTCGGATTGACATTCCATATGTAGATGTACGCATCCCTGCTGGTACTGGCGTAGATCCGGACGGTGTCTCCGACGGTGCACTCCTGGGGTTCCACCCACACGTTCAAGTCGAATGCCGGCTGTGCCGGTTCGAGGTTCAGCTGGACCTCAAACTGAAACAGACCGTCCTCAGCCGCGACCTGCGCGCACGCAACCGTCACGACAAACAACGCGACAAAGGCAACCAACACAGCGTTCCGTGGGCAACAATCGAACCGCTTGAGAGATACCATAAATACCGCCCTCCATAAACGAGCGTTTCGAGACACATCCTACCCGTATATATTGCCCTATTCGCCGCGGCTGCGGACACTCCTCCGCCATTCGACTTGATACAGGCTGCCTTGCTGGCTGGGTCTGGGCCCCTGAACCGCACTGCCCCGCCCGGCAGCGCCCGTGAAGCGGGCTCCCGAGCCCGGCAGCGAGAGAATGCGCCGGCCAGGCTCGACAGGGCTGCCGGCTCACTCAGAGAACAGGATGTGGACTACGTCCTCGGGCTGGATGACGTAGTCCCGACCTTCAGACCTGACCAGACCGATCTTGCGGAGTTCAGAGAACGCGCCGTACTTCACAACGTCGTCGACTTTGGCGATCTCCGCCCTGATGAACCCCCGCTCCATGTCCGAGTGGATCATGCCGGCGGCCTGAGCTGCTTTCGTGCCCCTGACCACCTTCCACGCGCGAAGCTTGTTGTTGGCGATTGTGTAGAAGTTAACGAGGCCCAGCAGCTCGAAAAGCCGCCTCACGAGGCCTACTATGCCCGGCACCTCGAGGCCCATCTCCTGCATGAGGACCAGCCTGTCCTCTTCGGGCAGCTCGATCAGCTCGCACTCGAGCTTGGCGTTGATCGGCATGACAGATGTCGGGCCGAACCTGTCGATGAGCATCGTGACGCTCGGGGGCAGGTCTGTGAAGTCGGTCGCGTCGGTGTTCGCCACATAGAGGACGGGTTTGGCAGTCAGGAAGCTGTGGTCTCTGACAAGGTCCAGTTCATCGCTTGAGATACCCAGGCTGCGGATGGGAATGCCCCGGTCAAGGCCTTCTACGATCTTCTCGAGAACTGCCGCCCTCTTTCGAGCCGAGTCAGTGTGGGTCTTTCGATCGCGATCGAGCGTGCGCTCGGCGGACTCCAAGTCTGCCAATGCCAGCTCGGTATCGACAACCTCAATGTCCCTCAGGGGATCAACGGAGCCATCGACGTGGGTGACTCCCGGATCGTCGAAGCACCTGACTACGTGTGCGATTGCGTCAACCGCCCGTATATGGCCGAGGAACTTGTTCCCGAGGCCCTCCCCCCGGCTCGCGCCTCTGACGAGGCCTGCGATGTCGACAATCTGGATGGACGACGGGACGCACTCCTCAGGATGAAGCGAGTCGTTGAGGCGTTTCAACGGCTCGTCAGGGACTTCAACCATGCCGACGTTTTTGTCGATCGTGCAGAAAGGGTAGTTCGCTGCTTCTGCGTGCGCGTTCGACAGGGCGTTGAGCAATGTGGACTTGCCCACATTGGGCATGCCGACGAGGCCAACCGACAGAGCCACAAGTCATCCCTCCGATCTACCGACCCGACCCAGTGTAGTCAGCGCTCGCGGCACGCCCCTGTGCGGCGCGCAGGCGGCTCTTCTATACGAGCTACACCAGGCCTGCAGCCATGTCAAATGAGGGTTTCAATGCAGGGTAAAGCGATCTGTACAGGGCCTTTCCTTCAGCGTACCGCTTCACGTTCGCCTTGATCGGATCAAGCTGCGACACAGTGCGCACACACTGATCGCACGCGGATTCTACGCTGTCGTAATGCCCGACTCCTACTGCAGCCAAGAGCGCTGCGCCGTATGCCGGACCCTCTGTGGCGTTGGTCGTGGTCATCTTCACGTCGAAGACGTCCGCCAGTATCTGCCTCCAGAACTCGCTCCTTGCGCCTCCTCCTGACGCTCTGATCTCGTTCACGTTCGGTATCAGCAGTTTGACCAGGTCGAGGCAGTCTGACAAGCTGAACGCCACGCCCTCGAGAATGGCACGGGCCATATGGGCCTTGGTATGGCGGAGCGACAGGCCGAAGAAGACTCCGCGGGCGTTTGCGTCCGGATATGGGGTTCTCTCGCCCGTAAGGTACGGGAGGAAGCACAATCCTTCGCTCAGCATAGGAGCTGTCGCGGCCTCAGCGGTGATCAGCTCATACACGTCCTTGCCTATGAGCTCGGCGACTGATCGTTCAGGCTGGCACAGCACATTGCGGAACCACTGCAGAGACCCGCCGGCAGACAGTGTCACTCCCATGACGTGCCACTTGCCCGGAACGGCGTGACAGAACGTATGGAGCCTTCCTTCCTCATCGAGGTCGACCTTGTCCATGTGTGCGAAGACGACTCCGCTGGTCCCGACAGTCACCCATGTCAGTCCGGACCGCACTATGCCGTTGCCCACCGCGCCGGCGGCATTGTCGCCGCCTCCTCCGACGACCGGGACACCCGGCCTCACCCCCAGCTCCGCTGCGGCAGAGGCGGTAACCTTCCCGCTCACTACCGGAGATTCGTAGCAGTCAGGCATCCAGTCACGCGGTATCTCGAGGTCGTTGAGCATCTCCTGTGACCATGTCCGGTTCTTGACATCAAACAGAAGCGTCCCTGACGCGTCCGACACCTCCGTCGCGTACTCCCCGGTCATGCGCAGCCTTATGTAATCCTTGGGGAGAAGCACCTTGCGGATGTTCTTGTAGATGTCGGGCTCATGGTTTCTGACCCACACGATCTTCGGTGCTGTAAAACCGGCCAATGCCTTGTTGTAGGTCAGCTCCAGCAGCCTTCGTGCTCCAATGCGCTCGGTGATCTCGTCGCATTCCGCTGCGGTGCGCTGATCGCACCAGAGTATCGCCGGCCTAAGAACCTTGTCGGCCGAGTCCAGCAGCACTGCGCCATGCATCTGCCCGGAGAAGCCAATGCCGGCTATGTCGTTCCCATCTACGCCTGCGGCCTCGATTGCCTTCCGGGTAGCGCCGACCGTGCCTTTCCACCAGTCCTCGGGGTCCTGCTCCGCCCAGTTCGGCTTAGGGGTATAGAGCGGGTATTCAACAGACCCAGTGCCTCTCACAACGCCGGACTCGTCTACGACAATCGCCTTGGTACCGCTAGTTCCGATGTCGATCCCGAGGAAAAGACCCACGACACCCACCTCCACAGGTTTTCTTCTACACTTTGGAGTGCTTACTTCCTCTGTACGCTGTCTGGCCTGATGTGAAGCTCACGCCATTGACTGCTATCTATTTCAGAGGGCGAATCGTCGACCAGAGAGACGCCGGCCGAGTTGTACGGGAACGGAATCATGTCTCTCATGTTCTCGATGCCCGCTATTTGGGTCAGCAACCTGTCGAAGCCTATGGCGAATCCCCCGTGCGGCGGAGCGCCGTATTCGAACGCTCGCAGCAGGAATCCAAATCTGCGCTCGGCGTCGGCGGCATCCATGCCGACCACCTTCATTACTTCCTGCTGGATGTCGCACCTGTTTATCCGTATGCTCCCACTGCCCAACTCTACTCCGTTCAGAACCAGGTCGTAGAGGCGTCCTCTTACCCTTCCCGGGTCGCTATGGAGGAACGGCATATCCTCTTCCTTCGGCATGGTGAACATGTGGTGCATCGGCTCCCACTGCCGGGTCTCTTCATTCCAATCGAACAAGGGGAAGTCTGTTATCCAGACCAGGTTGAAGACTCCGCTCGGTATCAGGTCCAGCTTGCGAGCTAGGTGATTGCGCAGCCACCCCAGCGAAGCCGCGACGATTCGCGGCGAGTCGGCCACGAAGACAAGCAAGTCTCCGGGTTCTGCTTTCGACCTCTGACGGATCGCCTCGAGCTCACCGTCGGTGAAGAACTTGGTGATGCTGGATTCTAGACCGGAGTCGGTCACCCGCATCCAGGCAAGCCCCTTCGCCCTGTACACCTTGACAAACTCGCCGAGCTCGTCGATCTCGCGTCTCGGCAGCGAGGATCCTCCCTTGATGTTGAGCCCCTTGACCTGGCCTCCGTTTTCGACCGCTCGTGCAAACACTGAGAAGCCGCAGTTGGCGCTCAGGTCGGTGTAGTCGATCAGCTCCATCCCAAAGCGCGTGTCCGGCTTGTCCAGGCCGAACCGATCTATGGCCTCCTGATACGTCATCCTGGGGAAAGGCAGTGACACATCGATGTCGGCGCCGGCCTTGAACGCAGCCTTGACCACGCCTTCGACGACACAAAAGACATCGCTCTCGTCCACGAAGCTCATCTCGAGGTCGATCTGGGTATGCACCGGCTGCCTGTCGGCCCTCTGGTCCTCATCCCTGAAACAGGGAGCGAGCTGAAAATACCGGTCGACGCCGCTCACCATGAGAAGCTGTTTGTAGAGCTGGGGACTCTGAGGAAGCGCGTAGAACTTGCCCGGGAAGAGCCGGCTGGGAACTACGAAGTCGCGAGCGCCCTCAGGTGTGCTCCTGACCAGCAGCGGCGTTTGCACTTCCAGGAAACCGAGGCTCGACAGGTACTCGCGCACGGCCTGGGCAGCGTTGTGGCGGATGGCCAGATTCCGCTGCATCGACGGTCGCCGCAGGTCCAGGTATCGGTATTTCATCCGCACGTCTTCGTTGGCGACCTTGCTGTCGTCAATCTCCAGAGCAGGCGTCTTGGCTGTGCTCAAGATCACTAGCCTGTCGCACGTCACCTCGACCTCACCTGTGGCCATGTTGGGGTTGATGGACTCAGCGGGACGAGCGTCCACAACCCCGTGGGCTTGCAGCACCCACTCCTTTCTGACCTTCTCTGCCACCTTGTGGCTCTCCGGGTCCTTCTGTGGGTCGCAGACAACCTGAGACTCGCCATACCGGTCTCGAAGGTTTATGAAAATGACTCCTCCATGATCTCGAACACTCTGCACCCATCCGCACAGAGTGACTTCCTGTCCGATATCCTTAGGCCTCAGATCGCCACAAGTGTGGGTCCGCAGCATTGTACCACCCCTTCGAATCACAGCGCACACCAAGCCAGACGCTCGGGTATCCCATATATTATAGCATAGACATGCTGATTTGAAAGACACAGACTGGCATTACAACCAAGCTGCCAAGTCGCTCAATCAAAACTCCTGACGTGCCGTACCAGAGCTGAAGACACGTCCAGACGGTTGAACGGTGGGATTATGTACACGCCGTTGAAACAGCGAACCGCAGCCTCGGTCACCCGCCGTGCAAGATCCAGGCCCGCAGATGCCACCTGGTCGTGCGGAGTCGAGCGCAGCAGCTCCAGGATTGAGTCAGGGATGCGCATGCCGGGGAACTCGTTGTTCAGGGGACCTCGGCGTTGCGCAGAGATACGAAGGGCAACACTCCAACGAACACAGGCACTTCCACATCGTCTAGCTTGTCCCGCAGTTCCTGCACTCTGGACGGCTCCCACACCGGCTGCGTCTGAACGAAGTCGACTCCTATGTCCAGCTTGCGCCTCAGTCGGCCGATCTCCGCATCGAGACGCACGGCGTTCGCATTGAAGGCACACCCTATGTTCAGCCGGTATGGAGCATCGGACGAGGAGTTGTAGTCGTGTATCAGCTCTATCAGGCCGTAGGAGCCTGTGTCGAAGATACCCGAGATCTTCTGCCCCATCTGTTCTCCGACATAGTCGCCGGTCACAGCCAGAACCGCGCCGATTTCCAGAGCTGTCAGCCCAAGCAACCGGGAGTGCTGCGCTATCAGGCTTCGATCCCTGCAGGTCATGTGCACTATTACAGGTATTCCGGTCTCTTGCTGCAGCACGTGCCCGGCTACGAGGCTGTCCATTCGGACTCTCGCACCAGGGTTCTCCGGAACGCTGAGAGCATCCACTCCCTCGTCTGCAAGACATCTCGCGGTATGAATCAACTTTGACAGCGACCATGTCTTTGGCGGGTTCAGATCTACCACGGCAACCGGACGCCCGGACCTGGCTTTCTCCACGAACGGCGCAAGGCCTTCTTTGGCGGGAGAGCCTGTTCCCTTCGGACTAATGGTCATCGAGAAACTCCGCGGCGTGCCCGGCAGGTCGATGTCGTTGATCGCCTGCACGAGGCTGCGTATGTGCTGGGGCGTCGTGCCGCAGCATCCGCCTACGATCGCTGCGCCGGCGCTCACACACCTAGCAGTGTAGCTGCCGAAGTAGGAGGGGTCGGCAGAATATAGATGCCTTCCGCCGACGATCTCTGGAATGGACGCGTTGGGGAATGCCGACACAGGTGCATCAACGAGCCTTGCGAGCTGCGAGACGGCCTCGGTGACTACCGAAGGCCCTCCTGAGCAGTTCACTCCAACGACAGCGGCACCCTTGGTCACCAAGTCTGCCAACCGCCGGAGCCGACCTGTTTCGACCCTGCCGAATCCGCCCGCCACCGTCGCCTGACAGATGACCGCCACCCGGCCTAAGCTCAAGCCTGCCTCAAGAGCGATCTGCAGTTCATACAGGTCCGAGAAGGTCTCCAGTATCAGCAGGTCAACCCCTGCCTCAACCAGCGACTCCATCTGCTCTCTGTAGGCATTCCGCATTTCTTCGTCTGAGACAGAGGCCTTCATGCCGGTCGAAACTGGACCGACTGCACCTCCTACCAAGACATCTTTGCGGGATGCCCTGCTGACCTCGCGTGCTATCCTGGCGCCCGCAACATTGACACTCCTGACCTCGTCGGACAGCCCAAACCGCCGGAGCTGAAGCCTGTTCGCTGCGAAAGTGTTAGTCTCAATCAGCCTCGCACCGGCGTCGATGTATTCGCGATGTGCGGACGCGACGGTCACTGGCGACGACAGGTTGAGCAGCTCGACCGGTTTGCCGTCGAGCGCGCGGAGAGACGCCAAGTACGTACCCATCGCTCCATCGCCGATCAGTATCTCCTCAGCAAGTCTCTCTCGCAGCTCAGCCCCAGTCAACCCGTGCCACCTGCCCAGTCCCATAGCCTAGTACAGAAGTATCACTGCCATCAGTTGGAGATCTTCATCTCCAATGTTCTCGATCGAGTGGCTCGCGCCGTCACCTGTGAGGATCGCGTCACCTTCAGCAACATCTCGCTCTACCCCACCGTCGACAACGCGGCCGCGGCCCTTGATTATGTAGAAGACCTCTTCCTCGTCGACATGTTCATGAAGACCTATTGAACAGCCCGGCTCGAGTGTGATCTTCGCAAACAGCCTGCATTTGCCCTTGAGTTCCTCTTGCTTGAACACATGCATGATCTGGACTCTGCCCTTGCCCCCGCGCATCGCCTCGCGCACTTCCACCTGCATATCGCAGCTTGGACGCACCATGATCTTCATCGCTCCTTCCCGTTCAAAGGTGCATCTATGATCCCCTGACGATCTCGACTCCCGCACTCGTTCCTATGCGGCTCGCTCCGGCCTTGACCATCAGAAGAGCGTCCTCGAACGACCTGATGCCTCCGGCCGCCTTGACACTCACGCTCGGCCTTGTCGCAATCCGCATGAGGCGCACATCGTGCTCAGTAGCTCCGTGCTTGCCGAACCCTGTGGACGTCTTCACGAAGTCGTAACCGAGCGAGTCAAGTATGATGCACGCCTTCACTTTCTCAGCATCCTCCAGGAAGCAGGCCTCGATGATGGCCTTTGTGACACAGCCCTTGGAGGCCTCTGCGACAGAGCGGGCGTCGGTAACGAACTCATGGTAGTCGCGGCCCTTTAGCGCACCCAGGTTGATCACCATGTCGATCTCGTCAGCACCCTCGTCCCTCATCCTTCGTGCCTCATCCGCCTTGACAGGCGCCAGATCTGCCCCGAGCGGGAACCCAACAACAGTGCAAAGCCGCACTTCAGTGGCTGCGGCATCGAGAAGCTTCCTCGCGAGCGGGACCCACACTGGATTGACGCACACTGCAGCAAACCCGTGTGAGACTGCTTCGTCCACGAGTCGCTCGATGTCAGCCCTCACTGCTGTGGGACGAAGATTAGTATGGTCTATCATGCATGCGAGGTCTTCTCTGCTCACTTGCGGTTCTGAATCAACGGCAGGTCCGTTTGGAATTGGCTCAAAAAGCGCCCTGTTAAGCGCATCTTTGCACAGCGCTACAACCTCGCGATCAGCCTCAGCTGCGAGTTCTAGGGCCGCCGCTCTCACAAGATCCTCCAACGCAGTTCCTCCTCTCAAGCAGTTGCTACCTCAACACGGGCCTTGGCCGACGCCTCCCATGCCTGTACCCATCATCTATGCTTGTACTGACCATCTATGCCTGTGCCGGCGAGCATGGTGGGAACGCGGCAGTGGGGGTATGCCCCACGACCAAGCTCTGTTTCCCTATTATACCACGGTACCAAACACATGGAACACCGGGCTTCTCCACTCTCTGTTGTCGCAATGCACGCCGAAGCGACTACAGGGTCACCTGCCGCATTCGTGGAGCACCGGACTTTTAATCCGGGTGTCCTGCTGGAGAGCCCGTGGAGCTGCGCGCCGAATCGCTGGAGCGCCTGACTCTTGATCAGGGTTCCCGCCCAAACGCCTAGAGCGCCGCCCGCCGTACTGCGGACAGGCGGCTATGCGTCGCGGAATAGCCTCTGTCAATGCACTCCCTTATCCTGCCTATCTCAAACAATCCGACATCGTAGATCTTCGGCTCCACCCGCACAAACCTGGTTCGGTACTTCAGTGCGAGCGACTCGCAGATGAGACCTACTGACTGGGCCGCCATGATATCAACCGACTGGCTCACAACCTCTGCGATGTTGTCTATTCCCTCCCGCCGCTCGCCGGAGTAGCCCAGATTGACGCCGATTATGCTGTCACACCTCAGCAAGTCCAGCGCCTCGAGAGGAAGGTTGTCTCTGACTCCTCCATCGACGAGTTGCATTCCCCCGATCCACCTCGGTGTGAAGACTCCCGGGATCGAACAGCTGGCTGCGATTGCTGCGGCAGGTTCGACACCCGTCTCGACAACAGTGCGGCGCCGTCTCAGCTTGTACCGCCTCGTGAGCACCTCAGCGGTCCTGCGGTCGGTGAAGACGACCTGCCTGCCGTTGTCGAGCTGAGTGGCAACCACCACACACGGCAGCGCCATGTCATCGAAGGATCGTGCCATCCCAGCCTTTCGAAGGAACTGCTCCAGCTTGGTTCCTTTGATGACTCCGCATGGAGCGCGTTTGAGCAACGAGGCGCCCGAACCGACCGCCTCCGCCAAGACCCTTGCCATACTGGCAATGATCGCTAGCGGCGAATGGATGTCGACGATCTGTGACGGCTTCAGGGAGAGGGCCACCTTCTCCAGATCTGCCGGTGGCAGCCCCGATGCGTACAGACCCGCAACAATACTGCCTGCACTCGCTCCCGACACCACGCTTGGGTAGATGCCGTTTTCGTGCAGGCACTTCAACACACCGATATGAGCCGCGCCCCGGACGGAACCGCCGCTAAGTGCCAGTCCGATTCTCATTGACCTCACCTCGCCCGCTGTGCAGCAAGTTCACCGAACAGTGTCGACGAGACGCGATGACCCTGCGCAGCGAGAGTAGTCGAACGCACTGTGCGGTCTCTCTGCCGAGACAGCAGACCACTTGTGCATTTGGTACATGATATGAGTGAGTGAGACCGTGCGAACCAGCTGACACACCAAGACGTGGCGAGTATGTAAGCTTAAGATGCGCAAAGCGTGCTGCATACGCAGGCTAAGGGTGGGTTGCTTCTTCGGCTCTCGGTGAGTTGCGGTAGGGTGAGTCCCAAGTCGCTGTCGTGACTCCCGGTCCCTACTCTGCGCTGTCCGCCAACAGTCCTTCCAGCGCTTCGCGTGACAGGATCCGGCCGACGCCGATCTGGTTCCCGTCGATCACTATCGCGGGGACAATAGTCACGCCCCGGTCGAGTATGTCCTGAATCGCAGTAATCCTGCGGATCTCGACATCGAGCCGAAGCCCGCTGGCTATTTCTTTCGCCTGCTCGGCCATGATCCTGAGCGGTTCACAGTCTGGGCCGAGGATCTCGATTATCAGCGAAACCACTTCCAAACGAAAAGCGTACAGGGCGAACCGCATCAAGTCTGGGAGCCTAGGTCTCCAGCCGATGCCTCGTGTTGACGGGGCGTGCCCAACCGCCTCAACAATACTATCCCACGCGGAGGCGGCTGGTACCCGCTGGAGCCATCTGTACTGCCACAGAAGGTGAACCATAGCAGGAACTGAGCCCGAGCTTAGCTCTTTGGTCGAAGTGGTGAGTACGAGAAGAATATGGTAGAATACATATGGTTCGCTTCGCATTAGAGTGTTCGGCCTGAATGCAGTGAGGTGTTCGGGGTGTACGAAGAAGAGTTCGGCAGGCTCGTGAAGAAGCAGCGCCGGCGCCTCGGAATGAGCGCAAGGGCGCTGAGTCAGCACATCGGCCTGTCTCCCTCATATATCAGTCAACTCGAGCGCGGGCTCATAAAAAAGCCCACCTATGACATAGCCAAAAAGATAGGCGAGCACCTCGACATCTCTGAGGATGTTCTGTTGTTCTTCGGTATAGAGCCGCAAGACGGCGACACCGACAGCGAGCAGGTCGGTCCAGAGCCGTCAGAGGACGAGATACTCATTCAGCTCAAACACGACAAGACCCGTCTATTCGCACTCATATCACGATTCTGCGAGACGGATCCGTACACTGCCTACACCCTGCTGAGCTATTTGAACGAGCTGCTCGAGGACCCAGACACCAGAGGGTTTCTCAGCGAGATCCTGGACCGATGCAGGTTCTTCGAATCGGAGCGCTCTCGCGAACTGCTGCTTCAGCTGATAGACTCCGAAATCATCAACTGATCTCCCGCGATATCCATTCCCTTGTCTAGCGCCTTGACGTTGAGGTCGATGAGACTCTGCGAGAGTTTTGGCATGACTGCACGAATCGAATCGACCACTGCCTCCCGCGACACCACGCCCCGCGCCCTCAGGTACGCTCCCAGCGCGACCATGTTTGCGGCTCGGATATCTCCCAGCTCTGAGGCTATGCCGCTCGCGCGCACAGCTATGACAGTGATGTCTTGCCGTTCAGGGACGATGTCTATGAGTGAGCTGTTGTAGATCAGCAGCCCTGATGGCCTGATCGAAGGTGCAAACTTCTCCAAGCTGGGCCTGTTCATCGCGATGACTGTATCGGGCTCAGCAACTACGGGCGACCCAATAGGATCACTGGATATGACTACGCAGCAGTTCGCGGTTCCTCCCCTCATTTCAGGACCATATGAGGGTATCCATGACACGTTCCTGCCCTCAACCATCCCCGCATGGGCGAGAAGCCTGCCCATGACCATGATCCCCTGGCCGCCAAAGCCTGCGATGATTATCTCCTCCAGCATCAGCCCGCTCCCTCCACAGTCTTGAACTCCCCTAGCGGATAGTACGGGATCATGTGCTCTTCAACCCACTTGAGTGCCTCGATGGGTGCCAACCCCCAGTTGGTGGGGCACGAAGAGAGGACTTCGACGAAGCCGAATCCCTGGTCCTTGATCTGAACCTCAAAGGCCTTCTGTATGGCCCGCTTCGCTCTGTTGATGTTCGCAGGGTTGTGAACCGACACTCGTGCGATGTATGCCGGGCTTTCCAAAGCGGCCAGCAACTCCGCCATTCTGACCGGGTAGCCGGCGAGCGCAGCATCTCGCCCTCTCGGACTGGTGGTGGTCTTCTGCCCTACCAGTGTGGTCGGAGCCATCTGGCCGCCGGTCATGCCGTAGATTGCGTTGTTCACGAAGATCACTGTGATGCGTTCGGCTCTCGCGGCAGCGTGGATTATCTCGGCCGTGCCGATGGACGCAAGGTCACCGTCTCCCTGATACGAGAACACGACGCACTCCGGCCTCGCCCTCTTGATTCCAGTGGCGACTGCGGGAGCCCTGCCATGGGCCGCCTGCTGCATGTCGCAGTTGAAGTAGTTGTACGCCAGCACTGAGCAGCCGACCGGCGCTACTCCTACAGCTCGGTCGAGCACCCCGGCTTCGTCGATTGCCTCTGCAACCAGCCTGTGAATGATGCCGTGAGTGCATCCCGGGCAGTAGTGAGTCGGCACATCCGCCAGAGCTGCCGGTCTGCCAAACACTCGGGTCATCTGCGTCACCTCTCAGGAACGGCGCCGCAAGGCGCTTGGGAACGGTCCTTCAGGACGCTTTCCATTCGGGCGAGTATTTCCTTGGGCGTCGGCAAGAAGCCGCCGGTCCTTCCGTAGAACTGCACCGGACTCGCACCGTTGACTGCAAGCTTGACGTCCTCTACCATCTGTCCCAGACTCAGCTCGACGACGAGGAACGGGACTCCCTTCTTTGCGAGCTCGGACAGTATCTCCGAAGGAAACGGGAAGAGCGTAATAGGCCTCACTATTCCCACTCTCAGTCCTGCACTTCGCGCCAGGTTTGCTGCGCTCCTGCAGACGCGTGACATGGTTCCATAGGCAACCAGAATCACGTCTGCCTCGTCGCAGTCGATGACCTCCGCTCGGACATCCTCCGACTTCATGCGGAGATACTTGGCTTCCAGTCTGAGATTGAGCTTCTCCAGCTCTTCATTCTCGAGATGTAGCGAATTGACGATGTTGGGTGCGCGTCCGCGTGCACCAGTGGTCGCCCACGGTTTCGGCGGCAACTCGCTGACAGATACGGGCGGCTTCGAGAACGTGACAGGCTCCATCATCTGTCCGAGTGCGCCGTCACCCAATACCATCACCGGGTTTCTGTACTTGTCGGCGAGCTCGAATGCGTCGGCGGTGCAATCGGCCATCTCCTGCACGGATGCAGGCGCCAGGACCAGCATGCGGTAGTCTCCATGCCCGCCGCCTTTTGTCGCCTGGAAGTAGTCCGACTGAGCGGGCTGGATTCCGCCGAGTCCCGGTCCTCCCCTGACCATGTTTACGATCACGCAGGGCAGTTCGGCTCCCGCGATGTAGGAGATTCCCTCCATCTTCAGGCTGATGCCCGGGCTGGAGGACGAAGTCATCACACGAGCTCCGGCACCCGCTGCGCCGTAGACCATGTTGATGGCTGCAATCTCGCTCTCGGCCTGCAGGAACACTCCGCCTACTTCAGGCAGCCGTCTAGACATGTATTCGGGGATTTCGTTCTGTGGCGTAATCGGATAGCCGAAGAACAGACGGCATCCGGCGCGTATAGCCGCCTCGCCGACGGCTTCGTTTCCCTTCATCAACAGGCGCTCAGACAATGAATATCACCTCACGACCTGTCTGCTGAGTGGATCAGCGATACACCTCTATCGCCACATCAGGGCAGCCCCGGCCGCATATCGCACAGCCGGTGCACCGCTCCGGGTCTGTCAGCTCGGCGTATCTGTAGCCCCTAGAGTTGAACTGCTTGCTCATGCTTATCAGCGACCTAGGACAAAAAGCGACGCAGAGCTCGCATCCCTTGCATCGCTCCCCGTCGACCTTGATCCCTGCCATCGTCAACCACTCCTGTAGACAGGTAAGAGAAAAAGCGAGTCACACCTCATACCTATTCCACAGTCTGAAGATGATGTCCTTCACGCGGCGCGGTCCCAGAAATACCCTCAGTACACAGCAGTATCTGCGCAGTGCGCAGATACCCATGTGATTTCAGAGCGTTTTTCGGCCGCCGCCTAGTCAGTGCCTCCTGTACCCGCCGCTGCGGTCGCCGTCTCCGGCTGGCCGCCTCGGGTGGTCGCCGCGCCTGAACGGAGGACGTCTGTCGCGGTTTTCCCTGGAGTCGGCCCCATCGCCGCCTCCGTCGCCGCGCGGAGGACCGTCATTCGGCAGCAACGCCTTTCTGGACAGGTTGATCCTGCCCTGGCTGTCGATCTCTGTGACCTTGACCTGCACCTGATCCCCGACGCTCACGACATCCTCAACCCGGTTCACTCTGTACCGGTCTAGCTCGGAGATATGCACGAGACCTTCTTTTCCAGGCAGGATCTCGACAAAGGCGCCGAAGTTCATTATGCGAGTGACTCTTCCGTTGTAGACTTCGCCCTGCTTGACGTCGCGGACTAGGTCTGCAATCATGCTCATCGCCCTGCTCGAGGACTCTTCGCTCGTCGAATAGACGAAGACTCGGCCGTCATCTTCTATGTCGATCTTGGCGCCGGTGTCCTCGATGATCTTTCGAATGGTCTTCCCGCCGGGGCCGATTATGTCTCTGATCTTGTCGGTATCAACCACCATCGTGCGCATTCTTGGTGCGTAGGGCGAGAGATCCGGTCTTGGCTCCGCGATGACCTCAGTCATCTTTGAGAGTATGAAGAGCCTTCCCTTCCTGGCCTGCTCAAGAGCGCTGGCAAGGATGTCTCTCGAGATCCCTTTCACCTTCATGTCCATCTGAATGGCCGTGATGCCGTCTGCGGTCCCTGCCACTTTGAAGTCCATGTCGCCCAAGTGATCTTCGAGTCCCTGTATGTCGGTCAGGATCGCTACGTCGTCGCCGTCTTTGACGAGACCCATGGCGATTCCGGCCACAGGCTTGCGTATCGGCACTCCGGCGTCCATGAGCGCAAGCGTGCTGCCGCAGACGCTGGCCTGCGACGTCGAACCGTTCGACTCGAGAACCTCTGACACGAGCCTGATCGTATACGGGAACGTGGATTCATCCGGAATGACTGGCAGCAGCGCCCGCTCTGCGAGTGCGCCGTGCCCTATCTCGCGTCGGCCAGGGCTCCTCATAGGCCTGACCTCTCCGACGCTGTACGGAGGGAAGTTGTAGTGGTGCATGTACCGCTTCGAGTCTTCTTCGCTGAGCCCGTCGAGGAGCTGCTCGTCGCCGATGGCGCCCAGAGTGCACACAGTGAGCACCTGAGTCTGGCCCCTTCTAAACAGGCCTGATCCGTGCACTCTCGGGAGCAGCCCGACCTTGCACGTGACCTCTCGGATCTCGTCCAGCGCCCGACCGTCGACCCTCATCTTGTCCCGCAGGATCATCGTTCTGACGATCTCTTTCTCGATCTTGTCGAGCACGCTCTCTATGGCCTTTGACCTCTCCTCGAAGCCTTCGCCGTAGACTTCTGCGAAGTGCTGTAGCGCTTCAGCTCTGACTGCCTCTACCTGCTCTTGCCTCTTGAGCTTGTCATCTGACCTCAAGGCCGCATCGAGTCGCTCTGTCGCATACGACCGCACTCGCTCTTCGAGGTCAGTCTCTACCGCATATACGGGGACTTCCACTCTCGGCTTGCCTACTCGTGCCATCATCTCGCGCTGCAGTGCAACGATGCGTCTGATGGCCTCGTGTCCAGTCATGATCGCCTCGACTGCGTCCTCTTCCGTGATCTCCGAAGCTCCTGCCTCGACCATCATTATGGCGTCTTCCGTACCTGCGACGGTTATGGACATGTCGCTTCTGCTCGCCTGTTCCACTGTGGGATTCACCACGAACTTCCCGTCGACTCGCCCAACTCTCACTCCGCCCACGGGGCCGTCAAACGGTATACCCGAGATGCAGAGAGCAGCCGACGCGCCGTTCAGGGCGACTATGTCCGGTTCGTTATCGGTCTCGACCGACAACACGGTTGCGACCACCTGAACATCATTCCTGAAGCCCTCTGGAAACAGTGGGCGCAACGGCCTGTCCACCATTCGTGCAGCCAGCGTCGCGGCCTCTGAGGGACGTCCCTCGCGCTTGAACCATCCACCCGGGATCCGTCCCACTGCGTACTGGCGTTCCTCGTAATCAACGAGCAATGGGAAGAAATCGATCCCTTCCCTTGGCTGTTTCGCCATGACTGCGGTGGTGAGGACAGTGGTATCGCCATACCGGGTCAGAACTGAGCCGTCAGCCTGCTGAGCCAACTCTCCCACTTCGAACCTCAACGTCCGTCCACCGATCTCGATCTCGAACACCTCAGGCATTTATGGATGTACCTCCTCTTTCAGACAACAGCCGGCGACGGGCACTAGCGTGATCGTCCTCATCAGTCACATCTTGCCCACAACCGATCCTACGTATCAGAACAAGGAGCGGTCGCCCGCTCCTGTTCCGATCTTATTTCCTGATGCCGAGCTTGTTCACTATGTCGCGATATCTGAGGACGTCCTTCTTCATAAGGTAGTTGAGCAAGCCGCGCCGCTGCCCCACCATTTTGAGAAGACCGCGTCTGGAATGATGATCGTTGGCGTGCTCTCTGAGATGTTCGGTGAGGTAGTTGATCCTCTCTGTGAGGAGTGCGATCTGCACCTCCGGTGATCCGGTGTCACCCTCATGGCGCTTGTGGGCATCAATGATCTCTTTCTTCCGCTCCCCTGTTAGCAATTACTGCACCTCCTAATAGTACCGACCGCAGGAATCGTTGAGCTGAGCGATGTCACTGCAACCCGCTCGAACCTCACGCCTGACAGCCGGTGAGCCCCAGTAGCACAGACGATAGCCGGAGTCTCAACCGTCCGAGCCACTGGTTTCTTGCACTGCACTGCGCCAGATCTGAAGTTCGCTGTATCATTGTATCACAGAGCGATTGGGCTGTAAATCCAACTCATGCCTGTCAGGTCTAGGTTCGCCGTCCGCGTGTGCGGCCATCCAGCGTCTTGCGTATCTCTCGTCGGAGGCGATTGCCTCTCTGAGCTGCTGCAGCGACGCAAACCGCCTTTCCTCTCTGATGTAATCCAAGAAGCCGACCCGTATCGATTTGCCGTAGGATTCCCCGTTGAAGTCGAGAACATGCACCTCAACGGAAACGCCGCCGGAAGACACCGTGGGTTTGGACCCGACGTTGCATATTCCCCATCTGCTTACTGTGTCTCCGTCGATCAGCACGGACACGATGTAGACACCTGCGGCTGGAAGGGCTTGCTCCGAGTTCAACCCGAGGTTCATGGTGGGGAAACCTAGCTCCTTGCCCAAATGCCTGCCTTCTATGACGATTCCGTCAACGGCAAATGGCCGGCCCAGATATCTGGAAGCGCCGGCGACATCGCCCGCAGCGATCAAGCTGCGGATCAGCGTGCTGCTCACAACGACGCCGTCGATCTTGACCGAAGGAACGACCGCCACACGGAAGCCCAGATCAGCGCCCATTCTCGCCAGGTCGTGAGCACGTCCGCTCGCGCCCCGCCCGAATGAATGATTCTCTCCCACGACAGCGCCCACCAGGCTGAGCCTTTTGAGGAGAACCTCTCGCACAAATGCTTGAGGGGACATCGCCGCCAGTTTCTCGTCAAAGGGCAATACGACCGCTGTATCCGGACCCAGTTCAGCCAGGCTCTCCAGACGCTGCTTCGTCGTCATTAGGAATCGCGCGGGGCTTCCCGTGCCCGTGACTGCAGAGGGGTGTCGATCGAAGGTAATGACCCCGGCGCGCACGCCGAGGTCCTGCGCAAGCGCGCGTGCTGCGAGCACCACCTGCCTGTGGCCTAGGTGGACTCCATCAAACATGCCGATTGCGTAAACATGACTGCCAGCGACTACGGCGTCGCCATCCTGTCTGGATATCCCAAGGTCAATGACTTCCATCTATGCCGGTCTGCTCCCTGTGCTCCGCCAGGCTCTGGACACCCTCAGTCTCAACACGCGATCAGGTGCCTGACTGGCTGGCAACTACCTTCTCAAGTTGGATTACGGACCGTCCAGCCCTGCCCACCACGCGTCCCACTGCGGCGAGCTGCCCTGACGACATATAGATAGCGACCCGGCCGGACGCCGACGACGCCCCAGCCCGTTCGACCACAGACTTCGAAACGCGTTTTGCCGCAGGCTCCGAAACCTGTTCGACTGACGACTCTACAGTCTGTTCGACCACAGACTCGGACAGCCTGTGCGGGACGACACCGTTTGCTATCAGCCTGTCTTCATCGGGTCTGCAGTGGATCCTCGGCAGATCCCTCACCAGGTGCTCAGGCGGAAACGGCGGGCCGCCGACAGACATAGGTCTCATGCCTGACCTGCATAGGCGGGCCCCTTCGCCCCACGCAGGCAGATCCGCCAGCTCCTCTAGAGCGACCGAGTCCTCCAGGGTGAATCCCGATGCTGCGAGCCTCACGAGATACGACATGTGAGCCTGCACGCCGAGCCGTGCGCCTATGTCCTCGCAGAGGGTCCTCACGTACGTCCCTGACGAACACTCGACGTCGAGCATCACCCTGGATCCGAACGTGATCCTGTCACAGCTCTCCTGGCCGCTCCGCCCAGACGTCGGAGAGAACCTCTTCAGGGAGTATACGGTGACGGTTCGAGGCTGGCGCTCAACGCTGACGCCTTGTCTTGCGAGCTTGTACAGCCGTACTCCGCTCTGCTTCAGAGCCGACATCATCGGAGGCACCTGCTCGATCTGACCTACGAACTCCTCGAGCACTTCGTCCACACGCGCGGGATCGAGTTCGAATTGCGGAGTCACAGCTTTCGTGCTCCCCGTCGAATCCTGGGTGTCCGTGCTCCATCCAAACGTCAGCTCTGCACGGTAGCGCTTCGGGTAGATGTCCGTGAACTCCACGAGTCTCGTGGCTGTTCCGAAGCATACGACGACCACTCCGACGGCTGCAGGATCCAACGTCCCGGTGTGTCCGGCTTTCTGCACGCCGGTCAGCCTTCGAAACAGCGACACCACTCGCTGAGAGGTTATTCCCGGTGGCTTGATGATAGGGACCGCGCCGCTGTCCATGCCAATCCCGCTCTCTAGTCCTCGAGCGCTGAAGAGATGTGTGATATGACAGAGTCTACGACATCCTCCATGCTGCCGCGCACACGAGCGCCTGCGGCGGACCTATGTCCTCCGCCGCCAAAGTGAGCGGCTATGGAATCGACTCTGAAGCGCCCCTTCGACCTGAAGCTCACCTTGACTTCTCCCGCAGCTCCTGGACTGAACAGGATCGCGTAGACGGCTGTATCTACCATCCTAGCGTAGTTGACCAGTCCTTCCAGTTCATCGGCTGCAGTTCTGTGCTTTTGCAAAAGCTCTTGAGTCACGACAAGGTAGGCGATGCGGCCGTCTGCAGCCGTCTTGAGTCCGCCCAGAGCGTCCGAGAGCAGACGGAGATACGTGATGGGCTTGGTGTCGTACACCACCTCAGAAATGGCTCCAGGAGACGCTCCAGCCGCGACCAGTTCGCCAGCGATCACCAAACTCTGAGGTGAGGTATTGGCATACCGAAACGAGCCCGTGTCCGTTGATATGGCAACATAGAGCGCTGTCGCTATGTCTTCAGGAACCCGGTTGAGCAGGTGCCGCACCAGGTGGTAGACGAGTTCGCCGGTCGCCGACATCGAGGTGTCAGCCACAACAGTCGCAGCTATGCCTGTCCCGGCGTTGGACAGCTCGCCTATCTGACCGGGCTGCAGCTCGGCCGAGTGACTGTGTTGCCACTCGGCTATTCGGCCGGCTTGCCGCTCGGCCGAATAGCCGGTCTGCCACCCGCCAGAACGACCAGCCTGAGCCACGGTCGTCGCGTGGTGGTCAAGAATGATCAACCGGCCGCACCGAGTCATCAGCTCCCTGACTCGTGCTCCAATCCTGGACAGTTCTCCACAATCGAGGATGATCCCCAGTGTGTCCGCATCCGACGCAGCGCTGCTGAGTGCCTGGCCGATCAAGATGCGATCGGCGCCGGGGATGAACCTGTACTGAACAGGCACCTCATCTTGGAAGGCAACTGTGACTTCTTTGCCGAGGCTCGACAGGGCCAATGCCAATGCACACGTCGAACCGACGCTGTCTCCGTCGGGATTCACGTGGCTGCTGAGCAGGAACCGGTTCTCTGACCTCAGCACGCCCGCGATCGACCTTAGCTGCCGTGCCAATCGACGCGAACCTACCGCTACCCTGCATCTCACGACCGCGGCTCACCACTGTCAGGAAGGTCTTCGCCTGCGCTGATCTTGGACAGGATGTCCAGGATCCTCGCACCGCTCTCGATGGATTCATCCAGTTTGAACACGATCTCGGGAACGTGGCGCAAGCTCAACCTCCGCCCCAACTCTGTCCTAAAGAACCCCTTGCCCTTGTTCAGGGCAGTCATCGTGGCCTCTCTCGCTTCCTGATCGCCCAATACAGAGACGTATATCTTCACAAGAGAGAGATCTCCTGACACTTCGACCGACGTTATGGTCGTCATGGGCGCTATTCGAGGATCCTTGAGCCTCCTCGAAATGATCTCGCTTCCCTCTTCGCGGATGAAGTCGGCCACCCGCTGCGCCCTTGAATCACCCATCACAATCACTCCTGGTCTCGAGCCTCATCTCCAGGCAAACGCGAAGACGCCGCAGCCACCGCGGCCGGCAGTCCGGCCGGATGGCTGAGCGGTCATTGCCTTCCGGAAGCCGTCGCCGCCTCCTAGAGGCTTCTCTTCACGGTCTCGCGGACGTACGCCTCTATGACATCGCCCTCTCGGACATCGTTGAAACGCTCGAGACCGATGCCGCACTCGAATCCTTCGGCCACCTCTCGGACGTCGTCCTTGAACCTCTTCAGGGACTCAATCGAACCTTCGTGAACCACTACTCCGTCTCTGATAACCCTGACGTGAGCATTTCGAGTGATGCTGCCATCCGTGATGTAGCATCCCGCAACAGTTCCGGCTTTCGGCACCTTGAACGTGGCTCTGACCTCAGCGTGGCCGACGATCCTCTCGCGTATCTCCGGTTCGAGCAGGCCTGAGAGGGCCTTCTTGACATCGTCTATGGCTTCATAGATGATCCTGTAGAGCCTGATGTCGATCTTCTCCCGGTCTGCGGCTCTCCGAGCCACAGCGTCGGGTCGGACGTTGAAGCCGATTATGATCGCGTCTGCAGTAGACGCAAGCATTACGTCCGATTCGGTTATCGCACCGACGCCGGAATGCACTATGCTGACCTTCACCTCATCGGTGCTCAGCTTCTCCAGCGACTGGCACACTGCCTCGACGCTGCCCTGCACGTCGCCCTTGACTATTATTCCAAGCTCCCTCGTCTGGCCTTCCTTCATCCGCCTGTAGAAGTCATCGAGGCTGACCTTCTGAGACTCGAGCAGCTCCTCAGTCCTCTTTCTCTCCTGCCTCTTCGCGGCCATATCACGAGCCGTCTTCTCGTCCGCGACCACGTGCATGACGTCGCCGGCCTGAGGCACTTCGCTGAACCCGATTATCTCGACAGGCACCGACGGACCTGCTTCATTGACCGATTGGCCTCTGTCGTTGGTCATGGCTCTGACCCGGCCGTAAGCGCCTCCGGCTATGACAGTGTCTCCGACTCGAAGCGTCCCAGTCTGTATCAGCACAGTTGCGACCGGCCCCTTGCCCTTATCCAGCTCGGCCTCGACAACATGCCCCTTTGCGGGACGATTCGGGTTCGCCCTGAGCTCTCTCATCTCAGAGACGAGCAATATCATCTCGAGAAGCTCGTTGATCCCTTCACCTGTGAGTGCCGACACGTCTACGAAGACCGTGTCGCCGCCCCAATCCTCGGGCACGAGCTCGTATTCTGTCAGCTGCTGTCTGATCCGCTCGGGCTGAGCCTGAGGCTTGTCTATCTTGTTCACTGCGACTATGATCGGCACTTTCGCAGCTTTGGCGTGGTTGAGAGCCTCCACAGTCTGCGGCATCACGCCGTCGTCCGCTGCGACGACCAGGACCGCGATATCGGTGACCTGAGCTCCTCTGGCGCGCATCGCGGTGAATGCCTCATGGCCGGGAGTATCGATGAACGTGATCTTGCGTCCATCCAGATCGACCTGGTACGCCCCGATGTGCTGAGTGATCCCGCCTGCCTCGGACTCCGTGACGTGCGACTTGCGTATCTTGTCGAGAAGCGATGTCTTGCCATGGTCAACATGCCCGAGCACGGTGACAATCGGAGGACGCGGCACGAGAGACTCCGGATCGTCCTGGATCTCTTCCACCGTGACCTCACGCTCCTCGATCTCGCTGAGGCGGTTCAGCTTCACGCCGTACTCGTCGGCCAGGACCTCGGCAGTGTCGAAGTCGATTTCCTCGTTGATGGTCGCCATGACGCCCATCGACATGAGCTTCTTTATGAGATCGCCTGCAGAGACCTCCAGTCTGAGGGCCAAATCCTTGACTGAGATCTCGTCTGGAACACTGAGGGTCTTGACCTTCTCGACCTTCGCTCTACGGCGTTCCTTCGTCTGGTCCTGAGTTTTCGGGCGCAACCTCGGAACGCGGGCTGTGCGGGGGGTGAACTCAAGGTCGTCCAGGTCCAGGCCCACGCCAGCCAAGCGAACCCGCTTTGCACTGCGCTTTCCAGCAGACTTGCGCTCGCGCACGAGATCGTCGCTGTCACGGCCTTCTCTCCGCTTATCCTTCTTGCGGCGTCCGGAATCGCGATAGGAAGCATCGGTGCTGGGGGGCACCGGGACTACGCCGACAGGTGGTGCGGGAGGGCCCCACTGGGGACGCTTCTGGCCTGCTGGACGCCTCTCGGCGCTTCGCTCAGGACGAACTCTCGCATCGGGCGCGCCCTGCTCCGGACCGCCCGCCGGTACTCTCCGTATCGACACTCTGCCGCGATCTGCCTGAGCGGCTGCAGGCTTCGCTTCCTCGTCACGCGATGTGTCTCGGCGGTCCTCGACGGGAGTCTCAGGCTCCGCCTCAGCCGTTCTTTCGGCGATCTTTTCAACCGCCTTGCCTGCGGCCTTTTCTACAGCTCTATCTACAACTTGCTCATCAGCGCGTGCAACCGCTGGTGCAGTGTCTACGGTCTCCTGCTTCAGCTCAGGAGCCTCGGCGACCGCCTTGGCCGCTTTGGGTTCCGCCACCGGCTCTGCCGGTCGCAGAGTCTCGGCAGGCTTGGCAGGCTCCTCTGCGGCTTCCTTCGGAGCTGCTTTGGCTGTCTCAGCTGCCGGAGGCGTCGGAGCCGGCTGTTCCTTCTTGGGCTTCTCCACAGGTTTGGTCCTGTGTGTGAATATGGCCCTCATGCCGCCAGAAGACGACCGCGCGTCGAAATACGTCGTCGTATCGAACTTGATCAGCTTGCCGTCGTCCAGCGTGGGCATGTCAAAGCGGACTGCGGGTTTCGCAGGTATCACATCCGTCTGGCGAAGCCGTCCGCCGCGGCGGCGAAGATCGCCGAGCGGGGAACTCCTTCGAGCCGGGCCGCCGGGCTGCCCATCGTCTCCCCTGCGGAAGTCCCTGCCGACAGAAGGTCCATCGTCGACTCTGCGGAAGTCCCTGCCGACGGAAGGCCCCTCGTCGACTCTGCGAAACTCCCTGCCAGCGGGAGGCCGAATCGGCGCAAATCCGTCGCTCCTAGGCCTCGGAGTGCGAGGAGCGGCGGAAGTGCCGGGAGTGCCTGCGCTCTCGCGTTCTGAAGGCTGAGTCCGACCTCTTCTCACCCTTCTGATGACAAACTCGGCCGCGTTGTCATCGACGGTGCTCATATGATTGCTTGCGGGCATCCCATATTCCTCGAGCAGGTCAAGTACCTCTTTGTTCGAGATGCTCAGCTGTTTGGCCAACTCATAAACTCTGACTCTAGACATCAACTTCCCCCTTACCTATCTCCGAGCCCATTGCCGGAACCCCCGGCTCAGCGGTACCGAGCTTGTCGAGGAGAGCGGCTGCAAAGGACCTGTTTATGATACCCATCACGGACACCGCGTTCCTTCCTGCAATCCGGCCGAAATCTATGCGACATCCGATCCTGACCACCGGCACCCGCCGTGCACCGCACTCCCGTGCGATGCGGCGAACCGTTGCGTCGCCGGAGTCCTCCGAAACCAGTACCAGAGAGGCCTTTCCAGTCCTGACCGATCTGAGAGTCGCCTCAGATCCAGCCACGAGTCCCCCAGCCTTTCGAATCAATCCAATAAACCCATACAGCTCCTTCTCTCTCAGCTCTGCTCCTCCAATCTATGTCTGAGTCGCGCAAGCACTTCCTCGGTGACATTCACCTGAAGCGCCGAGCTCAACACTCTTCCCTTCATGGCCTTATCGAGGCACGTCGGCCCGGGACAGATGTACGCGCCTCGACCCGATTTCTTGCCAGTAGGATCGACTTCCACTTCCCCGTCAGGCGTCCTCACTATCCGAACCAGCTCGTTCTTCGGCTTCACCGTTCTGCAGCCGACGCACGTTCTTTGGGGTGTCTTCCTGATTCGACCCATATGTCCTCCTTGGATCTCTTCCGGGGGCGCCTAGCCTTCGTGCAGAGCCTGATTTCCGGCTCCCACGTGCTGGCCCCCGGCGGCCTGACTCTCCGCCTCTTCGTCCGTATCGCTGTCAAAGCCGCCGTACTCGATGTCTGCGCCGTCAGTCATGTCGCCGTTCTCGCCGAACTCCTCTGCACCGGCAGATCCCGCATTGGCATACTCGCTCTCGGCCAGCTCGTCTTCGTCGTAGCCGTACTCCTGCTCCCTCCGAGCAGCTTCCAGCGCCTCTGCCTCTGCAACCATCTCCAGGTACTGAGCTTCACTCTTGATGTCGATCTTCCAGCCGGTGATTCGCGCGGCAAGCCTGGCGTTCTGGCCCTCTCTGCCGATTGCCAGAGACAGCTGTGAGTTCGGGACGATGACTCTTGCGATTTTGTACTCCTCATTCGTGCTGACAGCCAAGACCTTGGCCGGGCTCAATGAGTTGGCGACAAAGACGGCAGGGTTCTCGCTCCACTCGATCACGTCTATCTTCTCGCCCTTCAGCTCCGCCACAATAGACTGAATACGGGTTCCCCGGTGCCCGACGCATGCTCCCACCGGGTCCACGTTCTCATCGTATGAATACACCGCGACTTTGGAGCGTGCGCCTGCTTCTCGTGCAATTGCCTTGATCTCGACCGTGCCGTCGTAGACCTCCGGCACTTCGAGCTCAAACAGCCTCTTGAGCAGACCCGGATGAGTCCGAGAGACAGTCACGACCGGCCCTTTGGTCGTCTTCTTGACATCGACGATATACATCTTCACCCGCTGACCGGCTTCGTACCGCTCGGTTCGCATCTGCTCGGAGTAAGGAAGGATCGCCTCGACTCTTCCGAGGTCAACCATGACATTGCGATCCTCCACTCTCTGGATCCTTCCGGTGATGATGTCTCCCAGTCTGTTCGCGTATTCCTCAAAGATTATATCGCGCTCGGCCTCTCTGATCCTCTGAACGACGACCTGCTTGGCTGTCTGAGCCGCGATGCGTCCGAACTCCTTGGGGGTGGCTTCGGTCTCAACCGTATCACCGATATTGTAACTCGGATCGATCCTGCGGGCATCCTCGAGAGAGATCTCTGTCTTCGGATCCGAAACCTTTTCCACCACGGCCTTTCGCGCCAGCACCTTGATCGTTCCGGCACTCCCGTCCAGGTCGACCCGGACATTCTGCGTGGATCCGTAGTGCCTCTTGAAAGCCGACACCAGGGCCGCCTCCAGGGCCTCGAGCAGGACTGCCTTCGATACTCCTCTCTCCCTCTCGAGCTCCTCCAAGGCCTGGATTACTTCGAAATTCATGTGACTTCCTCCTACAAGACAGCGTATCAGTGCAGCGACTGTCGCCTATGGCACCGCCAGCCTCGCCCTGCTCACCTTATCCAGAGGCAGCGCGACGACCTCGTCGCCCTTCCTGAGCATCAGATTTCCGTCGCCGACGCCGGCTAGATAGCCTTCATGTATCTTTGAACCGTTGACTGGTGCATACATCTCTATGCGGGCATACCGGGGTGCAAACCGCTGGTAGTCCTCAACCGTCCGCAGGGGCATCTCGCCAGGCGAAGACACTTGCAGAGTATAGCTCCCAGGGATGCGGTCGTCCCGATCAAGGACAGCTCCGACTTCGTTGTGAACGTGAACGCAGTCGTCAATCGACACTCCGCCGTCCTTTTCTACGAAGATCCGGAGGTACTGCTCATTGCCCTCCCGGGTGAACTGAACATCGAGGACCCGGGCGCCGATCGAGCGGGCGGCAGGATCCGCCAGGTCAAAGACCAGCCGCTCTATCTCAGCAGCCTTCATGCGCATCACGCTCCCGGCTCAACGAGCGAGCCAGCAAGTGACCTGTAACAAAACGAAAGAGCGGGCTCATTCCCACTCTCCAGTCAGACAGGTCGTCGTATCGTACATACCACGCTAATACTATAACACAGCATCAAGCTGCGCGCAATAAGGAAATGCTACGCAAACAGTGAGAGTTGATCAGTCTCTGGCAGATCTCTGAGAACACCCATAGAGCACATCAAGTCGATCAACGTCTTTGTAAGTTTGGTCCTGCTTCTCAGATCCTCCAGGGATGTGAACGGTCTCTCTCTTCTGGCCGAGACAATCGACTCTCCCGCAGAGATGCCGAGCCCCGGAATCGACACAAACGGCATTCTGAGGCAGCCTTCTTCGATCGTGAACGTGCGAGGCTCGGAGTTGTAAATGTCTACCGGCAGAAATCTCACGCCTCGCAGCTGGGCTTCGAGAACGACTTCCAACTCGTCTGCGAGGGCCACCTCTCTGGGCGTTGCGGCGTCGCCCCTCGACCTGATCTCGGCAATGCGCGCTCTCACAGCGCCGATTCCGTCGACCGTAGCGACAGGGTCAAAGCTGTCGCACCTGGTGGACAGATATGCCGCGTAGAACTCGAGCGGGTAGTGGACCTTGAAGTACGCCAGTCGAACGGCCATGAAAACGTACGCGGCAGCATGGGCCTTGGGGAACAGGTAAGTGATCTTCTTGCACGAGTTCACATACCAGTTCGGCATGCCTACCTTCTCAATCGCTTCCTCGTCCTCTTCGCTGAGCGGCCGCCCTTTCCTCACCTTTTCCATGATCGAGAACGCGAGCGCCTTGTCCATTCCCTTATGTATCAGTGCGAGCATGATGTCATCGCGGCAGCAGATCACCTCTGACAGCGAAGAAGCCGCTTTGCTGCTGATGAGATCCTGAGCGTTGTTCAGCCAGACGTCCTTGCCGTGCGACAGTCCCATGATCTTAATGAGTTCGCCAAAGGTCTTCGGACGCACCTCCTCGAGTATCTGCCGGAGGAACGGGGTGTTGAACTCGGGTATTCCAAGGCTCCCGACGGTCAGTCCCAGCTCCTCGCCGCTGATGCCGAGCGGCTCCATTCCCGAGAAGATGGCTAGGGTGTCAGGGTCGTGCAGCGGGATATCCGTTGGAGCGATACCCGTGAGATCCTCGAGCATCTTGAGGGTCGTAGGATCCACCTTCCCCAAGAGGTCGAGCTTGGTCAGGCATTCATCGATTCCAGAGTCATGATAGCTGAAGTGGCTCGTAATGACCCTGGACTCTCTGTTGTCTGCGGGGTACTGGACCGGGCAGAAGTCACAGATGTCGTATCCTTCAGGGACAACGAGCAGCCCTCCAGGGTGCTGGCCGGTGCTGCGTTTGACTCCCGTAATCCCGAGCGCCAATCGCGTTATCTCAGCACTGCGGAGCGTCAGATTTCGCTCCTCCGCATATGCTTTGACAAAGCCGTACGCGGTCTTGTCCGCGATGGTGGCGACAGTCCCAGCTCTGTATATGCGGTCGCTCCCGAAGAGTTCTTCTGTGAAGCGGTGTATGTCGCTCAGAAAAACGTCTGCGAAGTTCAGGTCAATGTCCGGCACCTTGTCGCCCTTGAACCCCATGAACGTCTCAAAGGGGATGTCGACTCCGTCCTTGTGAAGCGGCTGCCCGCATCTTGGGCAGTCTTTGGCCGGAAGGTCGAACCCCGTTCCTACCGAGCCGTCCGCAATGAACTCCGAATACTTGCAGCCTTTGCACAAATAGTGCGGAGGAAGCGGGTTCACTTCAGATATGTGGCACATGGTCGCTACGAGCGACGAGCCCACGGATCCCCGGGAGCCCACCTGATAGCCTGCCTCCAGCGACTTCGCGACGACTCTGTATGCGATCAGGTAGTTGACTGCAAAGCCGTTGCCGATAATCGCAGACAGTTCGCGTTCCAGCCGCTCCTGAACTACCTGAGGCAGCGGGTCTCCGTAGATCCGTCGCGCATTGGAGAAAGACATGTCCCGTATCTGCTCCTCGGCACCCTCCATCTTGGGCGAGTGCAGGCCCTCAGGCATGGGCCTGATTCCGCCTTCGACCATCGCTGCGACCTCGTTGGGAGCCTCTATCACAACCCATTGAGCATCGCTGTCGCCCAGATACCCGAACTCCTCCAGCATCTCACCGGTAGTGCGGAGATACAGCGGCGCCTGGTTGTCCGCGTCCTCGTACTTCTGGCCTGCCATCAGTATCGCTCGATAGATCGCATCGCGAGGGCGCAGGTAGTGCACGTCTCCGGTGGCGACAACAGGTTTCCCGAGTTCACGCCCGATCTGAACGATCTTGCGATTCATCTCCTCGAGATCCTTGCGAGAAGCCACCGTGCCCGACTGAACCATGAAAGCGTTGTTGCCGATCGGCTGAATCTCGAGGTAGTCGTAGAACGCAGCGATCTCGCGAAGGTGCTCGTCCGGTTCGCCCGAGACGACCGCCCGGAACAGCTCGCCAGCCTCGCAGGCCGAACCGAGAATGAGCCCCTCTCTGAGTTCCGCCAGCTCATGCCTTAGGATGCGAGGTTTCTTGTAGAAGTGCTCGAGGTGCGACTTGGACACGAGCCTGTACAGGTTTTTCAGGCCCGTCTGGTTCTTGGCGAGGATGACGACATGGTGGTACTCCCCGGTCTCGCCCTGGTCATTGTCACCGGATTCCGAATCGACGCCCTCGCCAGGATCGTCGATAAGGTAGCCCTCCATACCGTAGATGATCTTGATTCCATGCTTTGCCCCTGTCCTGAATGCCTCGGGAAACGATTGAACGACGCCGTGGTCAGTCACAGCGATCGCCGGATGCCCCCACTGAGCCGCCATCTTCACCGCCTCAGAGCAGTCCACGACGGAGTCCATCGCGCTCATCTTCGTGTGCAGGTGCAGCTCAACGCGCTTGACAGGAGCGTCGTCGACGACCGACGGAGCTTCGCCGCGGACGATATTCCTAGCAGTGACCACCAATTCACGGCTGAACGAGTCGTACCTCGTGGCACCCTCAACGACGACCCAATCGCCCTCGGACAGGGACTGTGCCAGGTTCCCCTCCTCCGTGTCGAAGACCTTCACCTGTATGGAGTCTGTATCGTCGGTTATGCAGAATGATACGAGGGTTTTGCCGTTCTTGAGCGGTCTAGATTCGAGCTCGAATATCCGACCCTCTATGACCACTCTCGGGTCCTCGCTCACGATGTCCGACACCCGGGACGGAGCGGCGGAGATGTCTCTTCCGTACAGGACCGACTGCTTCGCCCGGGAACCCTCGGCCTCCCGCTTGCGGTGCGCGGGCGAAGGCGAGCTGTCGCTCAGCAGCTCCTCGACATATCTCTGCCGTTCCTCTTCCTGCTGCTGCTCTATGGCTCTGGCGGTTTCGCTGAAGTCGCCTGCGCGCAGCCTGACCCTGACTCTATGGCCAGCCTGCATGAGGATGACGGCGGAAAGGGCGTCGTCGACCCGCTTGTTCTTGAGGACTTCGACGCCTGCCTGGTTCTCGATCTCCACGATCAGGCAGCCGGATTCGAGCCGCGGCCTCGCGGACCCCATCCATCCATTGGCCGAAGGCACATCTTTCATGAGTTCACTGACGAGATTGCTCCAGTTGTCTTTGAGCCACGAGTCCAGATCTTCACACGGGCTGCTGGACCGCTCAACGACCTCAACGCTGTCGAAGTCCGGGAACATCTCCTGAAATGCCGAGCGAAGCAGTTCAGCGCCTTTCTGATCGCAGCTCTGCGGAGACACCACCTCGAGCCTGCACGCGCGGCGCCTGGGGTCTACTTGTATGCATCTGATGCATGTACCTTCCGGGATCTCGCCGGCGACACGGGACAGCGAAGCAGACACCGGCAAGAGATCCGCTATCCGGGCCCTGCGAAGCGAAGGGGTTATTCTGACCCACGGCGTCTTCACGAGCAATCCTCCCAATGGATGATGCGATAGTCAGGACGTTTGCGGCCAGGAATGCCGTCATTGCGGCGTCAATGCAGCCACCTCCTCTCTGATTATCGAGAGCACCAGATCCGGCAAGGCTGCGATGTCCACCATCTTCGCTTCCTTGCTTCTGCGCAGCTTGACTTCGACCTGCCGGGCATCGAGGCCCCGCGGGCCGACCACTATCCGTATGGGATACCCGATCAGGTCGGCATCCTTGAACTTCACTCCAGGGCGCTCGTTCCGGTCGTCCAGAACAACCTCGACGCCTCTCCGGCCGAGCTCAGAATATATCTCCTCGGCAGTGGTCCGCTGCGGCTCCTCTGTCACGTTTATCGGAATGACGACCGCCTGATACGGCGCGACGCTCATCGGCCATATGATGCCGTCATCGTCGTGATTGCTCTCGATTATCGCCGCGACGGTTCGAGTGATCCCTATCCCGTACGACCCCATGATGATCGGATGCTCCTGGCCGTTCTCGTCGACGTAGCGCGCTCCGAGCGCCTGGCTGTACTTGGTTCCCAGCTTGAAGATGTGGCCTACCTCGGTTCCCTTTGCCGAGTTCAGGCGCGCCCCACATCGAGGACACGGATCGCCTTGGACTGCATTGCGGAGGTCCGCGTACCGAGTCACCTTGAAGTCGCGTCCGACGTTTGCGTTCTTTATATGCAGATCGCGAGCGTTTCCTCCCACAATGAAGTTGGTCATAGCCTCTACCTCGAGATCCGCGATGAGACAGCCGACCGAAAGACCTATCGGGCCAGCGAATCCCACGGGTGCCCCTGTCACCTTTGTGATAGTCTCCTCATCCGCCAGGGCAATGTTGGTCGCGCCCAGCACACGCCTCAGCTTCGCCTCGTTCAGATCCCTGTCGCCCCTGATGAGAACAGCCACAGGGACGCCGTCGGCGACGTAGATCAGCGTCTTGACCAACTGTGACGGTTGCACGCCCAGGAAACCGGAGACCTCGTCGATGGTCCTCATCTCCGGCGTCTCGACCTCTTCCAGCGGAAGCATCTCGCTGTCGGCAGTCTTGTTCGGGGCGCGGCACTCGGCGCGCTCGACATTGGCGGCGTAACCACATTGGGTGCAGAACACGAGATCCGCCTCTCCGGATTCTGTTACAATGACGAACTCGTGCGAATCCGTTCCGCCCATGGCGCCGACATCAGCCTCTACGACCATGTAGGAGATGCCGCACCTGAAGAACACTCTGCTGTAGGCCTCATACATCTTCCTGTAGCTCACGTCGAGACCAGCCTCGTCCCTGTCGAAGCTGTAGAGGTCTTTCATTATGAACTCCCGCGCCCTCATAAGTCCAAATCTCGGACGTATCTCATCCCTGTACTTTGTCTGGATTTGATAAAGCAGGAGCGGAAGCTGCCTGTATGATCTCACTTCGTCTCGAATGAGCGCGGTGAATATCTCTTCATGGGTCGGGCCGAGGCAGAACTCGCGGCCGCTCCTGTCCGTCAGCTTGAACATCTCGGGGCCGTACTCTTCCCACCTCTTGCTCGCCTTCCACAGCTCGGCCGGCTGCAGCGCTGACATGAGTATCTCCAAGCCGCCCTGCCTGTCCATCTCTTCGCGCACAATCTGCTCAACTCTTCTGATGACTCTATAGCCGAGCGGCAGATAGGAATACACCCCCGAGACGAGCTTTCTCATCAGTCCGGCCCTCAGCATGAGACGATGGCTTGCTATCTCAGCTTCAGCCGGCAGCTCCCTCAGAGTCGGCGCATACATCCAGCTAACCCTCATTCACTAGCCCTCCTCAATGACGTCGCGAAGCACTTCTTCCACCAGTTCATCCACTATCCGCTCTTCGCTGACCCTGCGCACGGGCTGGCCCTTTCTGAACAGCAGCCCGCACCCTTTTCCGCAGGCCACTCCGTAATCGGCCTCCCGAGCCTCGCCCGGGCCGTTTACCTCGCAGCCCATAACAGCCACGTCCACCGCCGCGGAGATGTCCGCCAGCCGGGCTTCCACTTCAGACACTATCCTGCCGAGGTCGACTCGGGTCCTTCCGCACGTCGGACAGGAGATCACGTTCACCATGTCCCTGCGGAGACCCATGGCGTTCAGGATCATCCTTCCGACCCTGACCTCTTCAACCGGATCGTCAGTAAGCGATACCCTTATGGTGTCGCCTATGCCCTTTGACAGGATCGCTCCGATGCCGGCACAAGACTTCACGGTTCCGCGCCACTTGCCGCCCGCCTCAGTTATGCCTACGTGCAGCGGGTAGGCCGTGCGGGTCGCGATCAGCGAATACGCGTCCACCGAAGTCATTACATCCGATGATTTGATCGATATGACGATGTCGTTGAAGTCCAACGATTCCAGTATTCCGACGTGCGATAGTGCGCTTTCCACCAGAGCCTCAGCGGTCGGACCGCCGTACTTCTCGAGGACATCTCTCGGCAGCGAGCCGCTGTTGACGCCGATGCGAATGGGCGTTCCGGCATCGCGAGCCGCTGCGACGACCTCAAGGACTTTCTGACGAGACCCGATGTTGCCCGGGTTTATCCTCAGCTTGTCCACGCCGGCCCTGATCGCGGAGAGAGCCAGACGGTAGTCGAGGTGAATGTCTGCGACCACTGGAATCGACGCAGCCTCTACTATCCGCTGAAGCGCATCTGCAGCCTCCTGGTCCGGCACTGCGACTCGCACCAGATCGCAGCGGGCGCTCTCGAGACGCCGGATCTGCTCGATCGTGGCCTGCGCATCTCTGGTGTCAGTGTTGGTCATCGACTGCACGGAAACTGCCGCGCCGCCGCCGATCGCCAGCGATCCTACCATCACCCGCCGGGTAACAGATCGAGTCGTCAAACTAGAACACATCCTTCAGAGTAACCAGCACGAACAAGATCATAATCACTACAAATCCCACGAAGCGAAAGGCGGCCTCATGCTCGACAGCCAGCGGCTTCTTCCTGATCGCCTCGAGCGAAATGAGGGCCAGCCAGCCTCCGTCGAGAACTGGAATCGGAAGCAGGTTGAACAGGGCCAGATTCGTGCTGAGATATGCCGCGAGTATCATCAGATTCAGGAGAAAGGCGGACAGGGTGGTCGTGGCCTCGGCTGTCGCCTGTATCACTCGATAGATCCCCACGGGTCCGGAGAAGTCCGCCGGAGCTCGGCCCGTGACAACCCTGCCGAGGAACACCAGTATCATTCGGGCCACTTCAAAAGCATAGCTTGTCGCGCCTGCCAGCGTCTGAAGCACGCCTTTGCGCAAACCGATCTGGCCGATCTCAATGCCGAGCCTCCCCTCGCCTGTATCCGGCTTGGCCTCGGGAGTAGCGTTGAGCTCAATCACGCTTCCGTCGCGGGACACGGTGAGCGACAGAGGCCGTTCAGGGTTCGCGCTGATGATGTCCACGAGTTCGAGCGGCGTCTGAATGCCCTTGCCGTCCACAGAGACGACGATGTCGCCAGGCTGCATACCAGCGCGCTCTGCGGGACTGTCCGGGGAGACGCCGGCGACGGAGACTGCGGGCACTCCGGTCGACGTGAAGATGATGAAGTACAGCAGAACTGCGAGCACCAGGTTCATAAACGGTCCCGCGATGAAGGTCGTCATCTTCGCCCAGGTGGGCTTCGAGTAGTAGCTCATGGGGTCATCGCGGCCGACGTTCTCGTCTGCCATCTCAGCGCGGTCCATGCCTGCAAGCTTCACGTATCCGCCTAGAGGAACGCACCGCAGCGAATATACGGTGTCACCCGCCCGCCGCATGCCTATCCGTGGCCCGAATCCGATCGAGAACTCATGCACCCTGATTCCGACAAGTTTGGCCGCAATGAAATGGCCGAACTCATGGAACAGGACCAGGGCTGCGAAAACAGCGACAAAGGAAACAGCAGCCTCCACTCACATACCTCCTCGGGCGATCCTGTGGACCAAGTCAGATGCGTGCCTGCGCGCCCACCTGTCGGAGGCCAACACTTCGTCAACGCCAGGATTGCTCTCATATCTGTGTATTCTTAGTGTCTCACTGATTATGCGCGGGATGTGGTCGAATCGGATCGCGCCATCGAGGAACGCGGAGACCGCCACTTCGTCTGCAGCGTTCATAACCGCTCCGAATGTCCCGCCCCTTCTTGCCGCCTCATAGCCGATGCTGAGACACGGGAACCTCTCGTAATCCGGGGCCTCAAACGTCAACCTTGCCAGCTCGCACAGATCTATAGACCGCCGCTGCGCCGCAACCCGCTCCCCCCGCGTCAGCGCATACTGAATCGGAAGCCTCATGTCCGGGTACGACATCTGTGCCAGCGCCGACCCGTCGACGAACTCCACTATCGAGTGGATTATGCTCTCCGGGTGGACTACGACGTCGACTGATTCTGCGGGCAAGCCGAACAGCCAGCGAGCCTCCACAACCTCAAACCCCTTGTTCATCATAGTCGCAGAGTCAACCGTTATCCGGGGTCCCATGCGCCAGTTCGGGTGGTTCAAAGCCTGGTCCGGGGTCACTCTGGGCAGCTCATTGCGGCCGAGCGTGCGAAACGGCCCTCCCGAAGCGGTGAGTATCAGCCTTCTCACCCTGTCGAGTGACTCTCCGGAGAGACACTGGACGATGGCAGAGTGCTCGCTGTCGACCGGGAAGATGCGGCTCGAGCAGCCAGCCAATACGTCTGCAATGATATGGCCTCCGACGACCAGCGTCTCCTTGTTTGCCAGCGCAACGTCTTTGCCTGCGCGAAGGGCCTCAATCGTGGGCTCGAGTCCAACGGAGCCCACCAGCGCGTTCAGCACCATGTCCGCCTGTTCGTGCGTGGCCGCAGACAGCAGCCCGTCTCTGCCCGAGAGGACGCGCACATGACTCGTGCAACCGCGGGCCCTCAGAGACTCGAGCAGCAGGTGCTCTTCTTCCGCGCCTCTCACGACCGCCAGCTCAGGCCGGAACTCCTCGATCTGACGCGCCAAGATCTCCACGCTGGTTCCAGCCGCGAGGGCCACGACGTCGAAGCGGTCAGGCACTTCACGCACCACTTCGAGCGCCTGGGTGCCGATCGACCCAGTAGACCCGAGTATGGCAAGTCTCGACACTCTTTCACCCATGTACATCCACCTGCTTGTGCGTCCACCTATCCGGCCACGTCCGAATTGCTGCCAATCACTTGCCGCCGGCTGGCTGCTGCCGACTGGCCGCTACCGACCAATCGCTTACCGACTAGTTGCTATCGACTGATTGCTACCGACTGACTGCTGCCGACAACGACCAATAGCTACAGCCAACTGCTGTCGGCGGAATGCTACCGGCCGTGAGTGAGCGTGGGAATGATCGCCTCGGCGATGATCGCCTTGAGCGCCACGGCAATGACGGGGCCCAAGATGAAGCCTCCGAACCCGAACACGCGATAACCTACGTAGATGCTGAGCAGGGTTGCCAGTGGATGGACTCCTATGCTCTTGCCCACTATCTTAGCCTCCGCTATCTGGCGGATCAACATCTGGATGCCGAGGAGCACCAGCAGCGCCAGGCCGAACGCCACGTGCCCGGTAAATATGCTGTAGATGCCCCAGGGCAACAGCAGCGTCGCCGCGCCGATCATCGGCAGCACGTCGAGCAGGCCAATGAGGATCCCTATCAGCCAGGCATAGCTGACCCTGAGTATGCTTAGCCCAACTATCGTGAGCAGTCCGGTGATAGCCATGAGGAGCAGCTGAGCCCTGATCAGTCTGACGACCGCCCCCATGATCTGATACTCCACGCGCCTGACTGACATTCTCTGTTTCTCAGGCAAGAACTCGAACAGGAACGACGTAACCCTGGTCTTGTCCTTGCTGATGAAGTAGGTGGCAAGTATGCTCACAAGGAACACCGTGATCCAGCTAGGTATCTTTGCCAGGAAGTCGACTGCGGAGTTGAGCACTTCCGTAGCGCGGCTTGCCAGATGCTTTGTGTTCTCGGCAATGAAATCCGACACCGGTCCAGGGAGTGTGCTGAACGTCCGGGTGATATCATCGAAAAGACCTTGGATGTCTTGGGCAAGCCGCGACAGGTATCCAGGCAGGTTCGTCCTGAGTTTGCTCAACTCAGTCTGAATCTGTGCAATCCCGATCACGACGAAGAAGGATAGAAACAGCACAACCAGCGCCAGTACCAGGAACACAGCCAGACCTCGCGGCATCCGTCCCTTCCTCTCGAGGAAGTTCACGACCGGATCCATCAGAAACGCGAGTACCGCTGCGATGATGAACGGCGTGAGGTACGGCGAGATAAACCTGACGAACAGGAACAGCCCGACCAGGACTGAAGCAAGCACCGCTAGCGCACGATAGACGTTTTTCATCGACTCCGAAGCCATAGCGCATCAATCCCTTCTCCGAACCCGTTGCCTGCCGCGCCTATCTTACACGAGAAACACCACCGCTGCGAGATGCGCTACTGCGCTTGCAGCTATAAGGGAATCGCAGCGGTCGAGCAGGCCACCATGACCCGGCAGGATGTTGCCGGAGTCCTTTGCATTTACGCTCCGCTTGAACATCGACTCGATGAGATCTCCGATCTGAGCAACTAGTCCTATCACGAGACCGAACGCCGCCAGCCTAAGTGGATCGAACACATACCACAGGCCGAAACGGGCGCTGACGAAGTTAACTGCCAGCGGGAGCAGAACTGCGCTGATCAAGCCTGCGACGGCACCTTCGACGGACTTCGCAGGGCTCACGACCGGACAGAGCTTGTGCCTGCCCCAGGTTGACCCCACGAAGTACGCGGCGATGTCGCACGCCCAGACTGACACAAGCACCATCATCACTATGCCCAACCCGACCGAGTCAGGGACTGCATTGCGTATCCGTATGAACTGAGACAACGGCATCCCTGCATACAGCGATCCTGCAAACACGGCGGCTGGGTGCACAAGTGCCCCATCCATTTTCCCGCCCAACAGGTGTCCGGCAAGCATGACGAGGAACAGGACAATCGCATAGTCGATCGAGCCCGAGTGCACGTTCAGGCTCTCGAGCACAACGAACCCCAGGGAGCCCGCTACCATTACCGGAAGCGACGCGGGGATCCTGCCCAACCGCATAAGGCCTTGCAACTCTACTGTGATCAGCAGGACGGCTATTCCGACAAGTGCGACAAAGGCTAACCCGCCGGCCACCACAATCCAGAGGACCAGTGCTGCGGCAATGACGCCGGTGATTACCCGAGGCCTCAACATGCCAATCACACACCCCTCTCCGATCCACCGATACCGCCATATCGTCGCTGCCTGCGGGCAAACGCGGCCAAGGCTTGCTCAAGATCTGAAGGCCGGAAGTCAGGCCACAGTGTATCGAAAGGCACTATCTCAGAGTACGCTCCTTGCCAGAGGAGGAAGTTGCTGAGACGAAGCTCACCGCTGGTGCGGATGATGAGGTCAGGATCAGGAATGCCCGCGGTGTACAGGTGATCCGAAATCGTGCGCTCGTCAATGTCTTCAGGGGCCAGTTCTTGAGATGCGACCTCTCTCGCAATCGAGCGGACGCAATCGACGATCTCCGCCCTGCCGCCGTAGTTCAGCGCAAACGTGAGGACCAATCCGGTGGCGTGGCAAGTCTTTTCAGTGACATCAGTCAGCAAGCTCTGTATATCGGCAGGGAGGCCCTCTCTCCTCCCGATGACTCGCACTCGTATGTTCGACTTGACGAGCTCGTCGAAGTAGCTCGAAAACGTCTCCCTGAACAGCGACATGAGGCTGCTGACCTCTTCGTCCGGCCTGCTCCAGTTCTCAGTCGAGAACGCGAACAGCGTCAGATAGCCCACGCCGAGAGAGGCGGCATGCTCGATTATGGCCTTTGCGTTGTTCGTTCCTGCCCTGTGACCTGCTGACCTGGGAAGGCCGCGGCGGGTTGCCCATCTGCCGTTTCCGTCCATGATGATGCCGATGTGCACACGAGACAGATCCATTTCAGCAAGCAGAGCCCGAACACTCTGTCTGGACGGCCGATTCTTGATAGCGCGAATGATCCTGCCAAAGGCGTTCATGTCACCCTCCAACCAGGCTACAGAACTCCGTGTGCTCAGGCCGCTCCACTCGAGTCCGGTGAATGCAGGTTACCGGTTCCGCGGTCAGCAACAAAAAGCCCCCGTCGACCAGGGGCACCAATCAGCCGTGCTACCGCCTGTATAGGTCTGGCGCGACCAGCAGTATCACGTGCCCTTTATCAGACACCCTCTGGCACACCACTCTTGAAATGCGACCGGCACTGACTTCGGATTCGGAGCCTGAGTCAGGGCCCCAGTCTTGCAGGCGAACAATCTCCACCTCAGCGCCGAACTCGGTCAAGATGCGCAGCGATACGTCTGTCTCCAGACCCACGACATCAGGGACGTCTCCGCCCACATCGCGCAATCCGAGCTATACCTCCATGATCTCTTGCTCTTTGCGTTGGAGCAGCTCATCTACCTCGGCAATGTACTTGTCGGTCAGCTCCTGGACTTCCTCGAGCGCGATCTCCAGCTCGTCTTCGGAAATACTCTTGCTCTTCTCCAGCTTCTTGAGGGTTTCGTTTGTGTCTCGCCTGACGTTCCGAACCGCAACTCTCATCTCTTCGGCCTTTTTCCGGACAACCTTTACCAGGTCTCGGCGTCTCTCCTCAGTCAGGTGAGGGATGCTGATCCGTATCACGTTTCCGTCGCTCGCCGGATTGAGCCCCAGGTCGGACTTAAGGATCGCCTTCTCTATGTTGCCGATTGCAGTCTTGTCATACGGCTGGAGCACCAGCATCCGAGGTTCAGGGACCGAGATGTTCGCCAGCTGATTCAGAGGGGTGGGTGTGTTGTAGTAGTCGACGACTATACCGTCGAGAAGTGCAGGATTCGCCCTTCCCGTCCGGATGGAAGCATACTCTTTTTTGGTCAGTTGGATGATTGCCTTCATTTTGGACTCGCAGTTCTGGAGTTCCTGCTCTACCACGCTAATCCCTCCTCACAGTGGTCCCTACGTCTTCTCCCATTATGGTCCGAAGTATGTTCCCCTTGACCAGCATGTTGAACACGATTATCGGGATCCCGTTGTCCATGCAGAGAGAGGTCGCCGTAGCATCCATTACTCTGAGACCTCTGTTGATCACGTCGAGATAGGTCAGATTCGGCAGCCGCTCAGCGTCAGGGTTCTTCGCAGGGTCGGAGTCGTATACACCGTCCACCTTCGTCGCCTTGAGTATGACCTCTGCATCCATCTCAGCGGCGCGCAGCGCTGCGGCTGTGTCAGTGGAGAAGAACGGGTTCCCAGTGCCTGCGGCGAAGATGACCACCCGCTCCTTCTCGAGATGCCTGATGGCTCGGCGCCGGATGTATGGTTCGGCGACTGCCCGCATTTCGATGGCGGTCTGGACACGTGTGGGCACGCCCAGCTTTTCCAAAAGGTCCTGAAGCGCCAGGGCATTCAGCACTGTGGCCAGCATCCCCATGTAGTCTGCTGTGCTGCGCTCGATGCCCGTGCCCACCGCTTCGATGCCCCGCCAAATGTTGCCGCCGCCTACGACCACTGCCATCTGAACCCCGAGCTTGTGGACCTCCGCAATCTCCGACGCTATTCGCTGAATTGTCTCTACATCGATGCCGAAGCCGCGGCACCCCGCGAGCGCCTCGCCGCTCAGCTTCAGGACCACTCTCGAGTACTTCGGGGTTTTCATGCAAGCAACCTCCGAACGTCACTACTAACAACCATTTGCGTTACTTCATATTCTGCGCCGAGCCTCATTATCCTTGTACGGCGCAGCAGAGCGGCTCCTCCCGTGCGACGCAAAAGGGCGGCTCCGCCTGCCAATCAACCACCGAGCTGTGCGGCGACTTCAGCTGCCAGGTTGCTCGTCCGCTTCTCAAGTCCTTCACCCATCTCGAAGCGGGCGAATCGGCGCACCGAGATGTTCTCGCCGATCTTTGCTATCTTCTCGTTCACGATGTCCTGCACGGTCCTGTCCGGATCCTTGATGAAGGGCTGCTCAAGGAGGCAGACCTGCTGGTAGAACTTCTCCATGCGTCCCTCAACGATCTTGTCTATGATCCTCTCAGGCTTGCCCTCATTGAGGCCCTGAGCCCTGTACACGGCCTTCTCCTGCTCTATGACGTCAGCAGGCAATTCCTCTCTGCGGACGCACATGGGCTTGTAGGCCGCGACCTGCATCGCGATGTCCTTTACGAGCTGCTTGAACTCGTCGGTCTTCGCGACGAAGTCTGTCTCGCAATTGACTTCGATGAGAACTCCAATCCTTCCACCCATGTGTATGTAGGCATCCACGATGCCCTCCGAAGCGATCCGGCCGGCCTTCTTCGCGGCCGTCGCGAGGCCCTTCTCCCTAAGGATTATTGTAGCTCGTTCCATGTCGCCATCCGCTGCCACGAGAGCGTTCTTGCAGTCCATCATGCCTGCGCCTGTCTTCTCTCTGAGTTCCTTGACCATTTCAGCTGTTATCGCCATCGCGAAACCCTCCCTTTGGTGATGTCCAGGCCTTCTCGGTCTGCATTTGCTTCTAGTCGAACGTTATGCCTTCGCTACAAGTAGAAGAGGGCGTGCCCTCTTCTACAGTGAATGCTTACGTATGGGATCCCCGCCGAGCGACGCGTCTACTCATCGTCTCCGTCTTCAGAACCGTACTCCTCAGAATCCTGGTCTTCGTAGCCTGAGTCGTAGTCTGAATCAACGTATACTACCTCTTCTTCTTCCTCGACGACCTCTCCCGCTCCGGCGTCGCGACCCTCGTTGCCCTCAATCACGGCATCTGCAATCTTGCTCGTGATGAGCCTGACGGCTCTGATCGCATCGTCGTTGCCTGGGATAACGAAGTCCACCTCGTCAGGGTCACAGTTAGTATCGACTATGGCCACTATGGGTATTCGGAGCCGCCTGGCCTCTGCCACGGCGATCTGTTCCTTGCGAGGGTCGACCACATAGAGGACGGAAGGCAGCCTATCCATGGACCTGATGCCGCCGAGGTACTTCCGGAGCCGCTCCATCTCCTTTCGGAGCGCCAGTACCTCCTTTTTGGGAAGGACGTCGAATGTGCCGTCCTCTTCCATCTTCTCGAGGCGCTTGAGATGCGCTACTCTGCTGCGGATCGTCTTGAAGTTGGTGAGCATGCCGCCGAGCCATCGCTCGTTGACGTAGAACATCCCGCAGCGCTCTGCTTCTTCCTTAATCGTGTCGTGTGACTGCTTCTTGGTGCCTACGAAGAGAACCGTTCCGCCTGCCATCACTGACTCGCGGACGAAATTGTAGGCGTCGTCGATCATCCTGACTGTTTTCTGAAGATCAATGATGTAGATACCGTTTCTCTCTGCGAAGATGTACCTCTTCATCTTCGGATTCCATCTTCGCGTCTGGTGACCAAAATGGACCCCAGCCTCGAGCAATTGCTTCATCGAGACTACTGCCATCTGGAGGTCACCCTCCTTTCACTGGTTTTTTTCCTCCGTCTCCGTCATCTCCTGCGGTAACCAAGCCGGCCTGCGGATCGCACCGCTGCTGACTCGGAACCTTGCCGCAGATCAGAGAGACGTGTGTATTCACACACCACGCGATAGTATAGCACACGAGATTTGTGCCAGCAACAAGCATTACGATGTCAGTTATATTCCAGGCTCAACGATCATCGGTACTGCGGGTTCCACGGCTCGAACCCGGGCAGCAAGTTCCCAGTCATGAGGTCTTCCGGAAGCGCTCTTCCCTTGATAAACACATGCTCGGCGCGGCTTCTCGCGTCCAGAGGATCGCCGGACCAGACAACGAGGTCTGCGTCCTTGCCCGCCTCAATCGAACCCAGACGACCATCTACGCCCAGGATCTTGGCGGGGTTGATGGTCAACACCTTCAGCGCGTCTTCAGGAGACAAGCCCTCCCTTATGGCAAGAGCTGCGTACACCGGCAAGTACTTCATCGGAGTGACGTGGTGATCCGACGTAATCGCGACCGTGAGGCCTGCCTCGACGGCCTTGGCGACGCTCCTGAAAGTCTTGTGGAAGACCTCCACCTTGCTCTTGCTGCCCACAGTCGGGCCGATCACCACAGGGACGTCTCTCCGCTTCAGTTCGTCCAGGATTTGGACGCACTCGGTCGCGTGCTCAAAGCAGTACTTGAACCCGAACTCGTCTGCGATCCTCATGAACGTCAGCATGTCGATCGCCCTATGTGCGTGGCAGCGCGCCCTGATCTCGCCGTTCAGCAGCCTGCCGACTGCCTCCAGCTTGAGGTCGGTGGCAAATGGCTCTTTCTCGTCAGACTTGCGCGAGTAGTATGCCTTCTTCTCTTGATAGTTGCGTGCCTCCATCAAGGTCTTGCGAAGCAGTGCGGCGACTCCCATGCGAGTCGAAGGCGTCTTGTCCTTTGTGCCGTATACACGCTTCGGATTCTCTCCGAGCGCCATCTTCATGCCGGCGGCAGCATTGACCACCTGGTCGTCAAAGCTGGTTCCCCACGTCTTGACCACGGCACCTATCCCGCAAATCACGTTCGCGCTGCCCTGCGAGATATACATGGTGGTGACTCCCGAGGCAGCAGCCTCGAGCGTGCCGGTATCGCCGGGCTTGAACCCGTCGATAGCCTGGAGATGAGGCGTAATCGGATCGGTCATCTCGTTGTAGTCGCCATCTGCAGGGAACCCGTCCTCATACAGGCCCGCGTGCGAGTGAGCCTCGATAATGCCTGGAGTAACCGCTTTGCCCTGTACATCGATGATTTCCGCGCCCTCGGGAATGGATACGGCCTTGCCGACCGCCTTGATGCCGCCCTCGTCGAAAACCACCGTCCCGCCGGGGATGCGCCCGTTGGTAATCGTCTCGACCTGTGCGTTCACAATCGCCTTCATGATGCCAACCTCCAGACGTTCATGATCCTGATCGTTCTACTTCAGGAATCCATCCAATATGGTCGACTCGGCCTGTTCGCGTGTCAGTCCGAGGGACATGAGCTTGAGCAGCTGTTCTCCCGCTATCCGGCCGATTGCCGCCTCGTGCACCAGCTGAGCCTCGCAGTGGTGCGCGGAGATCTCCGGAATCGAGCGCACCTGCGCCTCGTCCATGATTATCGAATCGCACTGAACATGCCCGCGGCACCTGCTTCGTCCCCTGAGGTCAAAGTAGAACACCTGGCTGGACCTGTCTCTCGCGACGGAACGCGATATTACGCGCGCGGTCGAATCGTCTCCGACCAGGTCAACAGATATCCTCGATACAGCGTCTTGCTCGCCGTTCGTCAACAGCCGCTCTGTGACGATCAGCCGGGCGTCGCGCGACAGCGATATTCTCGTCTCGCGGTTGGTGCTGTCGACCCCGCGTATCTGAACCAGCTCGAGCTCGGCGACTCCGCCTTCTTCGACGTTGATCACAGTGACAGGATTGAGGATCCGCTTGCCTTTGCCCTGCCCCTCTCCGTAGTGCTTCTCGACATAGCGCATCCTCGCGCCTCTTCTTATCAGGAACTCGTGTATGCCGTCGTGGCGGCTGTCCGCCGACCCGGAGTTGTGGACTCCGCATCCGGCAACCACGAGTACGTCGGATCCCTCGCCTATGTCGAACTTATTGGTAACGACATCGGAGAATCCCTCTGCGGAAAGGATCACGGGAATGTGGACGCTCTCGTTCTTCGTCCCGGGCTTGACAATGACTTCGATTCCGGACTGGTCAGCCTTTGACCTGATCTCGATGTTGGCAGTGCTCTCGCGGGCGATCCCCACACCGTTCTTGCGTATGTTGTACGCACCCCTGGGGATGGAGTGCAGGCCTGCTGTCTCGCGGAGAAGCCGCTGGTCAATTCTGTCTAAAATAGCCGACATGCTCCTCGACCCCTTCCCTGGTTTCGAGACTGCAGCGGCATGCCTCTTCGTCCCGTATATCCTTCATGACCTCGTCCCTTGACCTGAGTTCTTTGACGCGGCCATCCGCAACCAAGATGATCTCGTCTGCCAACTCCAATATCCGCTCCTGATGCGAGATGATGACAATCGTCGCATCAGATTTGTCGTGCATCTCTTCAAAGGTCTGGGCAAGGCGCCGGAAACTCCACAAGTCTATCCCTGCCTCCGGCTCGTCAAAGACTGCGACTCGGAGATTGCGAGCAAGAATCGAGGCGAGTTCGATTCGCTTGAGTTCTCCGCCTGACAGAGTAGCGTCGACCTCCCTATTCTCGTAGTCCTTGGGGCACAGACCCACGCTGAGCAGGAGCGACGCAACGTCCTGGTCGCCGGCCCGATTGCCTGCGGCCAGGGTCAACAGGTCTCTCACAGTCAGGCCTTTGAACCGCGGAGGCTGCTGAAACGCGTACCCGATCCCCAGCCTGGCCCTCTCGTCGACGGTCATGTCCGTCACGTCTTGCCCGTCAAGGAGCACCCTGCCCGAAGTCGGCTTGATGATGCCCATGATCAACCGGGCCAGCGTGGATTTGCCTCCGCCGTTCGGCCCGGTGATGACGTACAGGTGCTTGTCGCGCAGTTCGAGGCTGGCGTCCTGCACTATCGGCTCGAGACAGGTTCGGTCAGCGGGCGTGTAGGAAACGCGTTCGAGCACGAGCACAGCTGTATCTCCTTCCTACATCAGCTCCTAGTATTCCACCTCTAGCGGCGATCCCGTCACCTCGTAATCGGCAGACAGGACCTTCGCCCCTGTGAGTTCGAGGCTCCTCTTGTCCGGCTGGCTTCCTCCCACATGCACCCTGAACCGTCCCGGCTCCAGCACACACTTGCCAGCCAGATCGATGAGCGCCATCTGCCTTGCGGTGATCTTGAATGACACCGTCTTCTTCTCTCCCGGGTTCAGGTGGACTCTGTTGAAGCCAACTAGTTCCCTGATAGGCCTCTCGACGGATGACTCCAGGTCCTCCAGGTAAACCTCGACTACCTCATCGCCCGGCACTTTCCCCGTGTTCTCTACGGTCACGCTCACGGTCAGTTCTTCGCCGGCAGCGATGCTCTTCTTGCTCAAAGCTAGATTGTCATATCCAAACGACGTATAGCTGAGACCATACCCGAACGGGTACAGCGGCTCTTCAGTCATGTACCTGTAGGTGCGCCCGCGCATCCGGTAGTCCGTGAACTCAGGCAGCTGGGCAAGAGACTTCACGAAGGTGATAGGCAGCCTTCCTGCAGGGTTGTAGTCACCGAAGAGCACGTCGGCAATAGCGGTTCCGCCCTCTTGTCCGGGGTACCAGGCGTACAGGATAGCCGGGACATGTTCATGAGCCCAGCCGACAGCCAAAGGGCTGCCTCCAAAGAGGACGAGGACGACCGGCTTGCCAAGAGCGCATACGGCTTCGAGCAGCGACTGCTGCACTTTGGGAAGTGCGACATCCAACCTGTCTCCGCCTCCGTCAGAAGCAGCGACTTCACCCTGCTCTCCCTCGAGCTTCGGCGACAGACCCAGGCAGAGGATCGTAACGTCAGCACGCTCCGCGGTGGCTAGCGCCTCGGAGAACCCTCTCGTCGGCGCGGCGCCCCACGACTCATCTCTGCCCACGAGCTCAGAGCCCGGCGTATAGAGCACCTTGGTATTGTGCGACACCTTCGCACGTATGCCTTCTATCGCTGTGACTGGCTTAGACGGAGTTCCGTAGTAGTTGCCGAGGAGCACATCCACGCTCGAGGCGTTCGGTCCAATCACTGCGATGGTCTTGAGGTCCCTTCGCAGCGGCAGCAGCCCACCCTCGTTCTTCAGCAGCACGATAGACTCTCTCGCCATCTCCAGCGCCAGCGATCTGTGTTCCTCGCAATCGTTCACTTCGTAAGGTATCTGAGAATACGGCACGCGCTCCGGAGGATCGAACATGCCGAGCAGGAACCTTGCTTTGAACAGCCGCTTGACAGCGATGTCGATCTGTTCCTCCGAGATCAGCCCCTGCTGAACTGCGCCCATCAGGCTCCGGTACACGCCGCCGCAGTTGAGATCGCACCCGTTCTTGACTGCAAGGGCTGCAGACTCTTCAGGGGTCTCAGTGACCTTGTGGTGCGCGTGGATGTCCAGAATCGCGCCGCAGTCTGACACGACGTATCCGTCGAAGTTCCACTCGTCGCGCAGTATGTCCTGGAGCAAAGTCTTGCTGGCGCAGCACGGCTCTCCGTTCGTTCTGTTGTACGCTCCCATCACTGAGTACGCTCCGCCCTCTACGACGCATGCCTTGAACGCAGGCAGGTACGTCTCGCGCAGATCCTTCTCGCTCACCTTTGCATCGAAGTGATGGCGCATGCTCTCGGGTCCGCTGTGGACCGCGTAGTGTTTGGGCGTCGCGACGAGTTTGAGATACTTGGGATCGTCGCCCTGCAGGCCTTTGACGAATGCCACGCCCATGCGGCTCGTCAAGTAGGGATCCTCGCCGTAGGTCTCCTGTCCCCGGCCCCAGCGGGGGTCCCTGAATATGTTCACATTGGGCGACCAGAAGGTCAGGCCCTTGTATATGGCTCTGTCGCCCCGCCGAGCGAACTCATGGTGCTTCGCCCTTGCCTCGTCGGAGATGACCGTTGCGACTCTGTGCATCAAGTCGACGTTCCAGGAAGCCGCCATACCTATGGCCTGGGGGAATACCGTCGCGATCCCGGCTCTGGCTACGCCGTGAAGACACTCGTTCCACCAGTTGTACTCAGGCACTCCGAGGCGGGGGATGCCCGGGGCGTTGTAGAGCATCTGTGCAATCTTCTCTTCCAGTGTCATGCGGGAGACCAGATCATCAACTCGTGTCTCCAGTGGCAAGTCCGGGTTCATGAAGGGCAGCCTCTCTAGGTCCCCGCACTTGTTCTTCATGGCGTCATCCAAGTCGATCAACCTCCTGATATGTGGGAGAGTACGCGATCGGCCTTGCCAAGCAATCTTCGTGGTAAACCCGATAGTGGGCCAGGATGCCCATAGGTTTTGGCACCTGCGCGATACTCTGTCTTCCCTATTCCCTTTCGAAGGGTGGATTCCTTCCTCGGCGCGGCTCGTCAAGGCAGTGATTGATCACTGCCTCAGTTATACCATATCAGCATCAAAAAGGCAGCAGCCATGTGAATTGTGAATCAAGAAGACGGACTGGCCGGGCACCAGCGGCGAGCGGGGCCCTGTGCGAAGGGCGATGAAGGCCTGAGACGAAAAGCGTGAGAGCCGGGCATGCGACCCGGCTCCCTCTCAGCGTGCACGCAACCTCTCGAGCTCGTCGAAGAGCTTGTCGTTGAGGACGCGGATGTAGGTTCCTTTCATGCCGAGGGAGCGCGACTCGATCACTCCCGCGCTCTCGAACTTCCTCAGGGCATTCACGATCACCGAACGAGTGATGCCGACTCTATCTGCTATCTTGCTGGCGACTAGAAGCCCTTCCAGGCCGTTCAGTTCATCGAATATGTGCTCTACCGCCTCTTGCTCGGAATAGCTCAGGGTGTCGATAGCCATCTGCACCGCCGCCCTCTTCCGGGTCTCCTCCTCGATCTTCTCACTCCTCGAACGGTAGATCCTCATGCCGATCAGGGTAGACGCATATTCGGCCAATATGAGGTCGTCGTCATCAAATCCCCGGCCGAACCCCTCCAGCACAAGAGTTCCCAGGCGATCACCCGCTCCCATCACGGGCACGACGGTTATGCAGCACAGCTCAAGCGGACACTTGACTGCGCTGTCGAGGAAGCACTTGCCATCGACCAACTGCAGATTCGCACTGGTTGACGTGATGGCCTGGACTGAGTCGTTGAACTCCTCGGGGAACTGGCCCTTTCGCTGAATCTGATCAACAACCATCTCGCACTCGATCTGCTCACAGCAACTGCTTCCAAGGATCTTCCCATTCCTGCCAGCGAGGTACACGTTGGCATCGACACTTCGTCGCAACACGTCGGCAATCTCTTGGAAGCCCACTGGATGACCGGCAGAGGCTTGGATGAATCTGTTGATGTGTCTCGTGCGTTCCAACAACGTCGCCAACTGCGATTCCTCCCTTGTCTCGATTCATGCTGTTGCCATCATCTCTAGCACCTGCTGTCCGGCAACTCGTTCTTATATTATGCAAAAATTCGTTGTTTAAACAGCAATCATTCGATTCACGGGAGGAAAACGATCAGCAAGCGATCACAGGATGTACCTGCTCAGATCTGCGTCCGTAACGACGTCCTTGAGCTTGCTCTGGACGTACTCTTTGTCGACAACCACTTCCCCGGCCACGCCGTCGGGTGCTAGGAATGACACGTCCTCGAGGAGCCGCTCAATGACTGTGTGCAGCCTGCGGGCGCCGATGTCTTCAGTCCTTTCATTCACCTCTGCAGCTATGCGGGCGATCTCGCCAATGCCGTCTTCAGTGAAAACGAGATTCACCCCATCTGTACTCAATAGAGAAGAATACTGCCTCGTCAACGCATTCTCCGGCTCCACCAGTATGCGTTTGAAGTCCTCCTGCGTCAGGCTGGTGAGCTCGACTCTTATGGGAAACCTGCCCTGCAACTCGGGTATGAGGTCTGACGGCTTTGCGCTGTGAAACGCTCCCGCTCCGATGAACAGGATGTGATCTGTCTTCACCGGTCCGTGCTTGGTCATGACCGTCGAACCCTCGACTATGGGAAGGATGTCTCTCTGCACGCCCTCCCTCGAGACATCCGGACCCACGGAATGGCCGCTTCCTGCTATCTTGTCTATCTCGTCGATGAAGATGATGCCGGTCTGTTCGGCGCGCTTGATCGCTTCCTGCGTCACCTCGTCGAGGTCGATGAGCTTCTGAGCCTCTTCCTGCTCGAGCACTCTCCTCGCCTCCGACACGGTCATCTTCATCCGCTTCTTGCGCTTGGGTATCAGCCCTCCCAAGACGTCCTGTATGTTGACTCCGAGTTCCTCCACCCCGTACGGAGACATGACCTCCATCATGGGAGTCCTGTTGTCCTCGACTTCGAACTCGACCAGCTGATCCTCGAGCTCGCCGAGTTCGAGCTGCCTTCGAACGGCGTTCCTGCGAGCGGCCAGCTCCGCCTGGCTTTCGCGCTCCTCGCTGTCGTCCTGCGTCCTGCGCGACATTCCTCCGAGCAACAGCTCAAACGGGTTGGAGCTCTTCCGGTGCGCAGCCGGATCCGGGACGAGAAGGGCTATCAGGCGCTCATTGGCCATTCTCTCTGCCCTGTCCCTCACTCGCTCCATGTATTCAGTCTTCACAGTCCTGATCGCAGTCTCGAGCAGGTCTCTCACCATAGACTCGACGTCGCGGCCTACATAGCCGACCTCAGTGAACTTGGTCGCTTCGACCTTGACGAATGGAGCGTTGACCAGCCGGGCAAGTCTGCGCGCGATCTCGGTCTTGCCGACACCGGTCGGGCCTATCATGAGTATGTTCTTCGGCGCAATCTCGTCCCGAAGCCCGGGAGGGAGCTTCTGGCGACGGTGCCTGTTCCTAAGCGCAATCGCCACAGAGCGCTTTGCAGCGTCCTGCCCGACGATGTACTTGTCCAGCTCTTTGACTATGGCACTCGGGGTGAGTTCTTCCACTAGACGCCACCTCCACACCGCTACTCGAGTTGCTCGACCACTATATTGTCGTTAGTGTATATGCAGATCGATGAGGCTATCTTGAGTGCAGTGATCGCGATCTCGACTGCAGACAGCGACGAATGCTCCATCAGCGCCTTTGCTGCCGCCAGCGCATACGGCCCGCCGGATCCGATCGCCACGACTCCGGAGTCTGGTTCGACCACATCTCCGCTCCCGGACACGAGGTACTCGCTCTCTCTGTCCGCCACTATGAGCAGCGCTTCGAGCCGCCTCAAGGCCCTGTCCGTCCGCCATTCCTTTGCGAGTTCTACAGCAGATCTCTCCAGTTTGCCTTTGTACTTCTCCAAATTCGCTTCGAACTTGTCAAACAGGGTCATCGCGTCGGCTGTAGAACCTGCAAAACCGGCCAGCACTTTGCCGCCGTACATGCGCCTGACCTTTCGAGCACTTCCCTTCACGATGGTGTTGCCCATCGTGACCTGCCCGTCTCCGGCCATCGCCAGGATGCCGTCCTTTCTGACAGCAAGGATGGTGGTTCCTCTGAACAAAGCGATCCCTCCCTATGCTCTAGGATGGGCGTCCTTGTACACGCTCTTCAGACGCTCGCGCGAAACGTGGGTGTATATCTGAGTGGTCGAGATATCGACATGGCCCAGCAATTCCTGCACGGCCCTGAGGTCCGCTCCGCCCTCGAGGAGGTGGGTGGCAAACGTGTGGCGCAGGACATGCGGGCTGATCTTCAACAGGCTGGCCATTCTCAGCATGTGCTTGTCAAGGAGCCGCTGGACAGACCTGCCGGTGAGGGGGCTGCCAAGCCGGTTCAAGAAGACATGATCGCATTCGCGGCCGTTCGGCGATCGGCCGGCCAGCAGCGGTCTCGCACCCGTGAGGTAGTCCTCCAGTGCACGCACAGCTTCCTCGCCTATCGGCACTATCCTCTCCTTCGAACCCTTTCCGAACACCCGCACATAGCCGGCATTTAGGTCCACGTTCCCGATGAGCAGACTCGTGAGCTCGCTCAACCTTATGCCGGACGAGTACAGCAGCTCGATGATGGCCCTGTCTCTGACTCCAAGCTCGTCCGAAGTGTCTATCGAGGCAATCAGGTCTCTGACCTCGCCCAAATGCAGGAACTGCGGAAGATGGCGGCTGTGACGCGGAGACGATACCAGGGCAAACGGGTTTGCAGCTGACTTCCCGGTCCTTGCCAGGTACCTGTAGTAACTCCGGAGTGCGGACAGCTTCCTCCCCATGGTCCGCTTGCCGCATCCCCGCTCTCTCAGCCAGAACAGGAAGGAGCGGGCGGTTTCGGAGTCGACCGCTGCAGGATCGTTCTTTCCCGGGTGTCCGATCTCCGACAAGTACTCCTGAAACTGCTCGAGATCGCACTTGTACGCGCTCAGCGTGCGGTCTGAGTAGTTCCTGTTTAGCTCCAGATGCTCGAGAAACTCTCCGACGCTCATCTGTCGTCCTCCTCATGGCCTCGGCTCACAGGCCCAAGGTCATGCTCATTGAGGAACGTCGCGAGAACCCGGAGCGAGCGCTCCGCCTGAGCCAGTCTCTTCTGCTTCTTGCCGCCTTTCGCCGCAGCAGAGGGCAGCAAGCCGAAGGACACGTGCATCGGCTGCAGATTCTCCTTGCCCTCGTACGAGACGTACGACATGAGTGCTCCAAAGACTGTTTCCTCTGGGAGGCTGAACGGCTCCAGCCCTCGAACGCGCCTTCCGGCGTTCATTCCTGCCAATATGCCCGAAGCGGACGACTCCAGATAGCCCTCCACTCCGCTCAGCTGCCCTGCAATGAAGATGCCGGGATGGTCTCTCAACTCACACGTGCTCCTCAGGACAGCCGGAGCATTGAGGTACACGTTTCTGTGCATGACTCCGTACCTGACGAACTCCGCGCGCTCAAGTCCGGGAATGAGCCTGAACACCCGCTCCTGCTCTCCCCATTTCAGGTTGGTCTGGAAGCCGACGAGGTTGAACAGCGTGCGTTCGCGATTGTCGATTCTGAGCTGGACTACAGCATAGGGCCGCCCGCTCCAACCGGGAGGAGTCAGACCTACCGGCTTGAGCGGCCCGAAGGCGAGCGTGTCCCTGCCTCTCGACGCGAGCACCTCGACAGGCATGCAGCCTTCGAAGAACACTTCCCTCTCGAACTCCTTCAGCTCATGCCTTTCGGCAGTGACCAGCGCCTGCCAGAACCTCTCGTATTCCTCTTCGGTCATCGGCGCGTTGAGGTAATCAGCGTCGCCCTTGCCATAGCGAGATCCCCAGAAGAGCTTGCTCATGTCAAGGGAACTTGCAGAGACGATTGGAGCGGCCGCATCGTAGAAATACAGGTGTTCTCCCCCTGTTAGTTCCTGCAGGACGCTTGAGAACGACTTGGACGTCAACGGTCCGGTGGCGACTACCGTCACCAGACCATCGTTCGGATTGAGCTGTGTGACTTCCTGCCTTATCAGGTTGACACGTGGATGGTTTTCGAGGCGCTCCGTGATGAACCGCGCGAACTCGTGCCTGTCGACTGCCAATGCGGATCCCGCGGGAACCCTTGCAGCTTCAGCGGCCTCCATGACGAGAGAGCCCATCAGCCGCATCTCCTCCTTGAGAAGTCCGGCGGCATTTGACAGCTCCTCTGACTTCAGCGAGTTGCTGCACACCAGCTCGCCGAGCAACCCGGTGCTGTGGGCAGGGGTCATGTTGTGCGGACGCATCTCGTAGAGGTCGACGTCTACACCCAGCTCGGCCAGGTGCCACGCGGCTTCGCTGCCCGCCAGCCCTCCACCTATGACGCGGACCTTAGGCATCTCCCACACCGGCTGCCGCTGCAGGCCTCGAGTAGCTGCACTGCTTGTTGGAACACGCGAGTTCGGTGCCCCGTCTCCGGTTCTGGCGGCTGACCAGGTGGCTTCCGCAGACCGGGCACTTCTCGGCGGTGGGCTGGTTCCAAGACGTGAACCCGCACTCGGGATACCTTGAGCAGCCGTAGAAGGTCTTGCCTCGCTTGCTTCTCCTTCTGACCACCTTGCCTTGACCGCAAACCGGGCAGGGAACATCCAACTCGTCGACTATCGGCTTTGTGAAGCGGCACTCGGGGAACCCGGGGCAGGCTAGGAACCTTCCGTACCTTCCCTGCTTGATGACGAGGTTCCGGCCGCACTGCGGGCACTGCTGATCCGCAACCTCATCGGGAATCGTTATCTCTTCCGCGTTCATCATGGCATGCTCGAGAGTGCGCTCGAATGGCCTGTAGAACTCATCGACGACCTGGTTCCATGCGGCCAGTCCCTCGGCTATCCTGTCCAGGTTCTCCTCCATGGTTGCGGTAAACTCTACGTCGATGATCTTGGGGAAGTGCTGCGCAATGATGTCGTTCACGGCAAACCCCAGCTCAGTAGGGCGGAACTGGCGATTCTCGAGATACACGTAGTTGCGCTTGCGGATCGTATCGATTATGGAAACGTAAGTGCTCGGCCTGCCCACGCCGTTCTCTTCGAGAGTCTTGACGAGGGAGGCTTCGGTGTACCTAGGCGGAGGCTGGGTGAAGTGCTGTTCCGGCTTAATCTCCAGCAGCCGCAGCTCCTCACCTTCTTGGACAGCCGGCAGCTCGGCGTTCTCGCCATCGGCATCCTGGGCGGAGTCAGCCCCTTCCTCGTAGACGCACAGGAATCCCGAGAACTTGAGACGCGACCCACTCGCTTTGAGCTGGTACTCGCCCGCCGCGATGTCCACGGTCACCGAATCGTATACAGCCGGAGACATCTGGCTCGCGACGAACCTGTGCCAGATGAGCTTGTATAGCCTGTACTGGTCGGCAGTGAGGTGCGACTTGATCATGTCTGGCAGCCGGAGGACTGAAGTCGGACGGATGGCCTCGTGTGCGTCCTGGGCTCCGCCTCGGCTCTTGTACACTGGCGGCCGGTCGGGCAGGAAGGCCTTGCCGTGGGCCGACAGTATGTGCGATCTCGCTTCGGACTGTGCCTCTGAGGAGACGCGGGTCGAGTCTGTGCGCATATAAGTGATAAGTCCGACAGTTCCCTCTGCTCCGATGTCTATGCCTTCGTACAGCTGCTGGGCGACTCTCATTGTCCGGCTGGGCGAGAACCTCAGCTTCCTCGAAGCTTCCTGCTGGAGGGTGCTGGTCGTGAACGGCGGCGAGGGGTACTTCTTCTTGTCCTTGCGTGCGACAGCGGTCACTACGAAGGTGGAGGCTTTCAGGTCTTCAACTACCCTGTTCGCTGCGTCCTCATTGGGGATGTTTATCTTCTCGCCCGCCCTGGCCACCAGCCTGGCGGTGAATCGCTTCGCGCCTTGCTCTCGGCCAATCTCGCCTTTCAGTGCGTCGGCAGGCCGGGCAGCCATGGATTCGAGGTCGGCCTCGATCGTCCAATATTCCTCAGGGATAAACCCATCGATCTCCCGCTCTCTGTCGACTATCAGTCGAAGCGCGACCGACTGAACTCTGCCCGCGCTCAGCCCTCTCTTGATCTTCCTCCACAGGAACGGGCTGAGTTTGTACCCAACGAGGCGGTCGAGCACACGCCGGGCCTGCTGGGCGTTGACGTAGTCCATGTCTATCTCTCGGGGGCGCTTTACCGCTTCCTTGATGGCGTTCTTGGTGATCTCGTTGAACTCGATCCTGCACTTGGACTCGGGCCTGATTCCGAGCAGATGCGCGAGGTGCCACGATATGGCCTCTCCTTCGCGGTCGGGGTCTGTTGCGAACAGCACGTTGTCTACCTTCTTGGCTGCAGCCTTGAGGTCACGGATGACGTCTCCCATGCCTCGGACGCTGATATAGGTAGGTTCGTAGCCGTTGTTCACATCGACTCCCAATTTGCTCTTGGGCAGGTCTCGGACGTGGCCCATCGAGGCCTTGACCTGGTACCCTCTCCCAAGGAATTTGGATATAGTCTTGGCTTTCGCCGGAGACTCAACAACGACGAGCGACTTCCTCATATATGAAGTAGGTCCTCCATTCGACGGTTTCACAGGGGAAAACGACCCGACGGCCGCAGTCAGTTCAGGTCGGCTTCTTCTACATCTGCGGCTCTCGGTCTGAAGAGGTTCAGTGCGACGGCGGTCCGCCTGCCTTCATCCCGTATTATTCTCATCAGCAATAGCAGTAATTCTGACACGCCGATCTCTCTGAGTTCCTGGCCCACCACCTCAAGGAGCGTCTCCTCGAGCTCTACATCAGTGATCAGACCTGATCCGACCATGCGCATGAGCGCCCCTTGCGCCTCAGTGGTCAAAGCGAAGCGCTCATCCGGCGCGAGCACGCGGCGGGAAGACAAATGAGTCCGCATGCGCCCGGTTTCGCCGGACTCTGTGAGGGTCACCCTGGAAGGGAGTGAAAGCATGGTCTCAAAGGCCTCGCCGATCTCACCCAGATGATACCCGCGCCTGACCAGCCTCTCTATGAGAGACATCTCGGTGTCGGCTGGATCGACGCCGTTCGCTATCATCTCAACCAAGAGATCGACGATCTCTCTGACCCGTTGGTTCACCGCGGCGGTCCTCCTTGTTTCTTCGATCCTCTACGGCATGATCCCGAAAGAACCTGAAGGATGTCTCATCACCCTGCCTGCAAGCTCCAGCAGCGAGAGTTCAATCAGGACATCTGACACATCCATCTGCGCTCTCGCCGCGATAGCATCCACAGTCTCGCATCCGTCATTCAGCGCCGCCATGATTTTGCCGGCAGCGCCCTCTGCGGTCCCGCGTTGCGCTGATTCGGCCGCGGCGCCTTGGCTCCCCTTTGGCCTCAGGCCCCGCCACGCCTCAACCCTGCTGCAGATATCGCTGGCGAGCTTCTCCACGCTCACTACAGGCGCCGCACCGTCGTAGAGCAGGAGATTCGTCCCTTTCGACGCCGCCAGATGGATGTCACCCGGGACAGCATACACGTCTCTGCCCTCTTCCATGGCGAAACGTGCAGTGATCAAGGCTCCGCTCTTGTGTCCCGCCTGAACCACTACTGTGGCGATGCTCATGCCGCTCACTATCCTGTTCCGAGCAGGAAAGCGAGACCGGACAGGGAGCACGCCGAGGTAGTATTCAGACACCACTGCGCCGGCGTGGGTGATTCTATCATACAGGGAGCGATTCTGTCTAGGATACACGATATCCGTTCCGCAGCCGAGTACTGCGATGGTCTTCCCGCCGGAATCGAGCGCTCCCTTGTGTGACCAGCTGTCGATCCCGAGCGCCATCCCGCTGACCACCCAAAACCCGCACCGTGCCAATGCGGATGCGATTTCAACCGCACACCTGCATCCATACAGGGTAGGCCTGCGAGTGCCGACGACGCTCACGCATATGTCCTCTGGTCCGGGAAGCTCTCCGGCACAGTAGAGAACAGGCGGAGGCGTGGCCGTCTCTCTAAGAAGCTCGGGATACCGAGGGTCCGAATGAATCACTGCCTCGACGCCTGTAGATCGAAGCTTTGACAGGAGTCGGTCCGGATCTGTGGCGGCCCGCGTCTTGAGGAGACTGCGAACCAGCTCGGGCCTGGTATCCAAGGCTGACCTGAGATCCGCCTCGCCGGCGTTCCAGGCAGCCTTTGGACTTCCGAACACCTCTGTCAGGTGAAAGAAGCTGCGGCTCCCGATCCCAGGGACATAGCTCAAAGCAATCCAGTATTTCAGTTCGCACACGGCCAGTTCCTCCAGCGGCAGGCAGCAGCCTGCCGAGTTGTGGCCGCACGCGATATGTGTTCAACGTCGAGCCGTGTTGTCCTGTCGGATTGGAGCATTTCATCCTTTCCCGGGCACTGGCATGGGCCTGCCTGCTCCACCGACCACTGCCGCTGCCCGCAGCCGCTTCCAGACCTGCATACCAGGATCGCTCTGGGAATCGACGTCCCGCCCGGCCAGTCAGTTCCGCCTGCCCACCGGCGACCGTCGGGCGCTTGGACAAAAATCATCCCTCGAAGGCCGAATATCATACGGCGTGTGCGCAGGTCACGCATATCGCTTCTTCGAACTCTTCTCATGAAATGGATGCGGCCATACCAATCGCATGGGACGGTGAGAGCCGGATGCGAGTACCCAAGAAGCTGTCATCGTATATGCTCGGCCGACTGGGAGAGGGGCTGGCCAAGCAATATCTGGTTTCACACGGCTGGGATGTCCTCAGCATGAATTTCGCCTGCAAGATCGGGGAAGTCGATATCATCGCGGTTAAGGAGTGCACGGTGGCGTTTGTCGAGGTCAAGACACGAACGACGAAATCCCTGGGGCCACCGCTCGAGGCGGTGGACTTCCGCAAGCAACAGCGGCTGAAACGAATTGCGCAATACTATATGTCCTTGATAGCTGCCAAGTTTGGCGGCACCGATTCCCTACAGATCCGCTTCGATGTGGTGACTGTGATCATAGATTGGCCGAGGGGCGGCGAACTGTATTACCTTGAGGACGCCTTCTCATAGGCGCCTGTTGCTGGTGCACGGCAGACATGATCTCAATCGTCTACTCTGCAGCAATCTTGGGTATCGAGGCGCAGCTCATAGAGGTGCAGGTCGACGTTTCCCGAGGACTCCCAATCCTCGACATGGTCGGCTTGCCAGGTGCGTCGATTCGCGAGTCACGGCAGAGAGTTCGATCGGCTCTGCGCAGCGCCGGCCTAGACTTCCCGGTAGCGAGGATTACGGTGAACCTTGCTCCTGCCGGGCTGCGCAAGGAAGGCAGCTGGTTTGACCTTCCGATCGCCCTGGGCATCGCCATGGCATCGTCCCAGCTGTCGCACAGGGCCGGCGGGCGGCTGATCGCGATGGGCGAACTGGGCCTCGACGCAGCTATCCGGCCCATTAACGGCGTGCTCTCCGTAGCAGAGATGGCCAGAGCTCTTGGCGGGTACAAGCTCATAGTCCCAAGCGAGAACCTTGAGGAAGCGAATGTGATTCCGGGCATTGAGATACTACCCGCAGACCACCTGTCGACACTGATCAAGAAGCTCAAGGAGCCCGCGTTCATGATCACTACGGGGACGAGCTCCAGGCTGCATTCGCTCACTCAAGGCGCAAACACGGCTGCGCAAGCAGAGCGCCGGGGCGCCGAGTCAGACCTGAAGTATGTGGTCGGCCTCGAGACTGCAAAACGGTGCCTGGAGATCGCGGCGTCGGGCGGCCACAACCTTCTGATGGTCGGCCCTCCCGGATCCGGCAAGAGCATGCTTGCATCGTGTGTGCCGGGCATTCTGCCGCCGTTGACCCTCTCCGAAGCGATAGAGGCAACGAAGATCCACAGCGTCGCTGGTATCCTCGACCGGTCTAGCCCGCTGCTTCAACACAGGCCGTTTCGTGCGCCGCATCACAGCACAACGCTTGCAGGGCTCATTGGAGGCGGGTGGCCTATCCGTCCAGGCGAGTTGAGCCTTGCTCACAACGGAGTACTGCACCTGGACGAGCTAGGAGAGTTCAGGCGCGAGGTAGTTGACGCTCTCCGTGAACCGCTCGACACCGGCAGAGTGGTCTTGAACAAGCACCTGTGCGCAGTAGAGTATCCGTGCCGGATGTTTCTGATCGCCAGCATGAATCCGTGACCGTGCATGTATTTACCTTGGAACATCATTGGTCAGGAGTGCGATTCCCCCGCTACCGCACCGTATCGAACCAGCTGGTGATGATACGGCCGGCGCTCGGATCCGAAGAGCTCGCGAGGC